>JAESGE010000034.1_pt1 | contig 266151 bp, 219 predicted proteins | sample 9269601 | NCBI WGS metagenome assembly JAESGE01 (sample SAMN14515569, study PRJNA621662) | algae metagenome | isolation source: Tolypothrix brevis GSE-NOS-MK-07-07A and co-occurring heterotrophs from wet... | place: USA: Grand Staircase Escalante National Monument, Utah | collected 2006-04-16
GATCGCTCAAAAATCCAAACAAAGCTTTTATATTAGCTGGTTTAACTTCTGCACTTAACACCCCTAACAAAAAGCCCCCCAAAGCCTTTGCACTTCGCGGGGTTCCTGTAACTGATACTAAATCTGCTTCTTCTACCCCATCCACCTCTCTAACCTGGGGTAGCAAATTTTCCACTTCTGCTTGCAACTCTTGGTCATCTAAATCCGGATCTGATAGGGAAATTGTCACTTGAACATTAGATGTGGTTGCCATATCGCCTAAATAGTTTCAGTAACTTCTCTGATAAATTGTATAGGTTATTCTGGTATATCTAAGGAATATCCGGGTAAAAAACTCTTCACTCTGTTAAAAAACTATAAATAACCCTTTTCACAGTGACGCCACAATCCTGACACAGGAACGTCATAATGTATATCTAGATTAAGACTAAATCTGGATATCTTTATATCTTTCCAAAGAAATGCAAAACCAACCACAGGACAAAGATAAATTTAACATTTATTCTCAAGAAACCCGTAACGCTGCACCTTGGAAGAAAACAGCTTTTAATCTATCGTTGGTGCTGCTAGGATCGGGTATGACATTTGCCGGCGGTTATTTAGCATCCCACCAGCAAGACATATCTCAAAGCGCATCTAAGTTGGCTGTGAGTCCGGTAAATGCTGCTCCTCCCTTAGCTGCCAACGCAGATCCTAACTTTATCACCGGGGTTGTGCAGAATGTCGGTACAGCGGTGGTAAGGATTGAGGCTTCCCGAACCGTAAAAACTCAGTTACCAGAGGAATTTAACGATCCAGCTTTCCGACGCTTTTTCGGCTCTCAACTACCAACTTCACCACAAAACCGGGTGCAACGGGGTACCGGTTCTGGTTTCATTATCGGTGCTGATGGTCGCATTTTGACCAATGCCCATGTGTTGGATGGTGCAGACAAGGTAAAGGTTATACTCAAAGATGGACGCAGCTTCCAAGGTAAAGTGCTAGGTAAAGATGAGTTAACAGATGTTGCGGTTGTGAAGATTCAAGCCGAAAATCTGCCAATATTGAAATTAGGTAACTCAGATCAATTACAACCAGGACAATGGGCGATCGCGATCGGTAATCCTCTTGGTCTTGACAATACCGTAACCACCGGCATCATCAGCGCTACTGGACGCACTAGCAATCAAATTGGCGCACCCGACCGCCGAGTACAGTATATTCAAACTGATGCCGCAATTAACCCTGGTAACTCTGGCGGACCTCTCTTGAATGCCCGTGGCGAAGTAATTGGCATGAATACTGCTATAATTCAAGGAGCGCAAGGATTAGGTTTTGCGATTCCCATCAATACAGCGCAACGCATTTCTCAGCAACTGATATCTACAGGCAAAGTCCAACATCCTTATCTGGGAATTCAAATGCAGGCTTTGACACCTGAGTTAAAGCAAGCCATCAACTCAGATCCCAATAGCGGTTTGACGGTGAATGAAGATAAAGGTGTGTTAGTGGTGAAAGTTGTGCCAAATTCACCAGCCGCAGCGTCTGGAATACGTGCTGGTGATGTGATCCAAAAGCTAAATGGTCAATCAGTCGCCGATTCTTCCAGCATACAACAGGCAGTAGAAAATAGTCAAATCGGCACTGATGTGCGCCTAGAATTGCGTCGCAATGGACAGAAAATCAACTTGTCTGTGCGTCCAGGTGCTTTCCCTCTCCAACAAGCGCAATAGATGTAGAGACGTAGCAGTGCTACGTCTCTACATTCGCAATCAGGAATCAATTGTACAGATGTTAAAAAGCGATCGCATTTTTGATGGAAATGCGATCGCTATGCCTCTAATCACTAATTCATTGGACAAAGGTGGACAAAGCGAATAAAGCATAGATTTAATCTAGGTTTTTTTGATTGGAAACCTAGAAAACCAACTCGGAATAGTCCGGTAATGTTTTCCTCTCCCAAGGGGAGACGCTTCGCGAACGTCAATATTAAGAAGGCTTGTTGGGTCAAAGACACTGACTTAACCAAATACATCTGTTTAATCTTTGACGACAGAGCTACAAGCTGGAAAGCACCTGTAGGTGTCATGACCTTCTTAACGTAGTCCGCGAGTGGACTGAGACTGGCTACCTCTCCACAGATACTGGTTTTCCAGTTTTGTCCAGTGTTTGGCGGATAGCTTTTATCGTTATTAAAGCTTCCTATTTGTAACGCATAAATGAGGATGGCAGATGCCTAGACTGTCTCGTTACGGTTTCTAGGCTCAGTACTGACGTGAACCTAAATACTCACTGTCAAATGACGAAAAGCAAGTTGGTCTAATTTTCCGCTAAATATGAGGCGAGGGGGAAAGTAAAATAAACAGATGTAATAGCCACTTCCTAGCCTGAATATTAGCTCTGCGTCTGTCCCCATTTAATGACGGATTATATCATGTCCGCTTAATCCCTAGATAAGAAGTGAAAATTCCAGCAATGATCTTGTGTCAAACGAAAAAAATTATACCACAACACAAACGAAGAATGCATCTAACTCAAACAGAACGAAACACTAAATGTAAAGACTGCTAATATCACAGGAAACACAGCGCTGAACTCTAATTCTCGTGTCTTAATCACTTGTATACAAGAAACGGGAAGAAGTAAGGGCCATAATGCAGTTGAGATAAAAAACATTATCAAAGATAAAAACTTATCTTCTGGTGAAGAACTGGGATGACGTAAGGTAAATCTCAGCCAATTGCAAAAAAAATAGCAGGTCATCAACAGGTAACTAATAACTAAAGCTAATTGAATCTTATGCACTGTTAGCACTCCTTAAGCTATTTAATATTTACCAAAAATGACCTAGAACAAATTATTGCATGGTTTTGTCGGGGGACATTCATATGTTTGAACAGGGGTCGTTAATTTTTGAGTTTGATCTCAATAATACATTTTTCAATGAGATAAATGTTAGTATAAATCCTAGTACATATAAAACAGTACTTCCACCTAATTTTGTTTATAACCCAATAGGCTAGCAATTACACTGAGAATTTTAACTAGCCCAATCTTGTTATTATCAAAATTTTAAAGTTTTTCTAGCATAAAATTTATCTACCGTTAGTCCAATTTAAACAAAGTGCTGCTACATATTTTGTGAAATTAATGCGTGTATAAAAGTTTTTATACGGATAGCAGATAAACTTAAGTAAAAGTAATTTTTACTTAATTACCCTTGTCAGATGATGACACACCGCAATGAAGTTTATCAGATATGGAGGGAGTTATGAAAAAAAGGTATTATGAGTTACTTCCCTGGGGAATGATCTTGCGGAAACAAGCTTGCCGCTACACAACCAAATAATGTCAATAAGCTGTATCGTCAAGTTAAGGCAGCGAAAAACGAAACGTACTCCCAGATCCCAGTTCGCTTCCTACTTCAATTTGACCGCTTTGCAGTTCCACCAAACTGCGGGAGATAGTTAAACCAATACCAGTTCCTCCAGAATTGCGATCGCGTGATTAATCGGTTCGCCGTGGGGTTTCCCGCCACTGAGCTAAAGATAGTTGGACTAATTGAGCGATTTCTAGCTTAATCTTCGACAATTAAAATGTCCATGTGGCTACAGAGAAATTTCCCCGTTTGTCATTTTACTAAGGAAAACGGGAAAGCTGCAATTTTGCTAAACAGGCGATCGCCTCGACTGAAGCGATAAATTTTTGAGGAAGAGTGATCTTATTGCCGACGGTGTGCTTGTTAAAAGCTGGAGTTTGAGAGCGATCGGTAGTTATAGCCAGAATGAGGATCTTTTTGAATATATTGTTTAATGCTATCGAGGTCAATGAAGCAGTCAGCAACATCAATCAAGCTATCGCTACTGATTCCGCGCAGACTGACCACTTCAACCCGAACTCCTTTGTAGCTCAAAGCATTAACCGCGTAAGCCAAATCTCCATGCCCACCGACTAAGACCGCAGTATCGTAATAGGGTGATAAAGTTATCATATCTACAGCAATTTCTACATCCAAATTTGATTTTTTAGAACCATCCGGAAGCGAAATTAGCTCTTTGGTGACTACGCGATAACCATTGCGACGCATCCAGAAGAGAAAACCCTGTTGCTTGTCATTGCCACGCTCCATCCCACTGTAAAAGAAAGCACGCAATAATCTTGCATCTTGAGTTAAATGGCAGAGTAATTTGGCATAGTCAATTTCAATGCCAAGTTGCAAAGCAGTATGAAATAAGTTTGAGCCATCAATAAAAATCGCCACTCGACCGCGATTTGAGCTATTGCAAATCAATTGGTCATCTGAAGTGTTTGGTCTATTCGTGTTTTCACTTTCGACACCAGTGTTCATAAGGCGTTGTCCTTGCCTACGTGGTTTCTCCTTGAGTATTTTATCTTGATTTGTTTCTTTGTTAAAAGTAGTAATAGTCATTGATACCTCTATATTTTTAAATCAAGGATGTTTTTTAGGCAAATTGGCAATAGATAATCTATGCGTTTGTTCTCATTTTAATAGCAAATAGGCAACTGCAACTAAGAAATATCCTAAAATTCACAGTCCAGGAAAAATCACATTAATTCTTAACTTTTTTCAGCATTTTAACAAATTATCTAGTTCTAATTTTATTTTACCTGAGTTATTACTTATTGTTCTCATGCATATTTCCTATTAATAAACAGCTAATAAGTAACTAATGTATTCTGCACGAAAGTTAAATGTGCAACAAATTATTATGAGAATAAGATGACATTTTATCACGTTGATTTATGAGGTAATTTCTAACTTGGGGGCAAAGTATCAAGAATCATTTGCAAGCCCTAGTTAGTTAATAAAGTTAGGAAAATTTCAATTTATGTCTAAAAAATTGTTTTTTTTCAAATAAAGGCAAAAAGAGCGTTTTGATAATACCGTTTGATGCTTACTGCTAGCTATGAATCCTCAAATGTTTGTAATCTACGGCAAACCATAGATTACATGACACGTTACCGAGTCTAGCCCAGGCAAGACAGCTAAAAGCGGAGTGTATACACAAAAATTTACTTGCGTCAAGCTTTAACTGAGTATTTAAAGTAGTATTTTTCTATTCGTTATAATAAAAGTTACAACAATTAAGAAGTTACATTTACAAATCTTTAGAGAAGATAAAAGCTTTCCTCACAAGTTCCTCAAATTTGATAGCTATTCTGAAAACAGAGCTAAGTAGGTGGACTTAAGTCAAGCAAAGATTTAACTTTATTTAAACCAACTTACTTAATTTGTTCCATAAGCGATTGCTCTAATTTACAATTAACGCCTTTATATTATAAGTTTGAAAAATCATGAATAACTGTCCTTGCTGTTCTGGATTACTTTTGCGACATATACGCGGTTCCCAAGTTTACTACTTTTGCCGCAACTGCTGGCAAACAATGCCAGCACTGGATTCAAAAAACTACAATTTATCGACAGATTTGGTATCGAGTTTATCAAGAAAACGTCTCCGAGCAGAACTCGGTAATGCGGGTGTTGTTTTGTGTTAAAGTAATAGCCTCACCCTGGAAGGGTGGGGCTATAAGAACAAAGCCCGTCTGCACGGGCTAAATTAATATAGAAATGGTATGCGTTGCTCCCCCCTCTTTGTTAGCTTTGAAGAGAATTTTAATTTTAAGAACAACTGGTAAGGGCTGCACCGCATTGGTCTTGCCTTGGCAACCAACCCTTAACACCTTTATATTCGACTTGCGCCCATTGTCCCTGACAACCTAATAATTTAACAGTGGTACTAGCGGGAATTTTGCCTAATTTACGACTTGTTGGATTAGTGCTGCTATAAATATTGACACCATTTGTATTGTAGCCCCGCGTGGATATACCTAAGTTTGGTAAATATGCCCAACCAGTTCCTTTAAAACCACTACCAATATTTTTTATTTGTGCCCAACTTCCCGAAGTCGCGACAATTTGAACTGTCTCGTTACCAGGTACTTTTCCTAAAATTCTGTTGTTGGAACTTGCGCCATTACGCACATTTAATCCTTGGGGATCTTTGTCGGTGACATAAACAGAAATATCACACTTTTGTTGCTTGGTTGCTTGAGCTAAGACTATTTGATTAGCTATACCAGTAAGTGCGATCGCACTTATAAAGCTGATTGCTAATCCCATCAAAGCTAGTGATGGTTGATTTTTCACTTTTTTATCCTAAGAGTGTTCATGACGATACCATAATTATGCATGGTAGAAGAGCTTTTTCATTAATTAACACTGAGGTGCTAAAATTAGCGAAAAGTTGGGCATTTCATGCATAGAACATGTAAACTCTCCAGGATTCTCCATTGAGTCTGTGAGTTCTCATCTGCGGGACTATTTGGAACAACAGATGGGTGTCATGATTCCATTAGACATTCTCACTGACCTTGATTTCCAGGGAGCGATCATGTCCAATGGTTTCATGATTGAAGATGGGCGATCGCAATAAAGTTAATTAACAATTAGTTATACTACTAATTAGTTATTAAGCAACTATTAAATTTCGCTATGCCAAAAACTAAGCCCCTCAAGGTCGATCCATCTGTAATCTTTGCGGTTGCTGATTACTTCAAGGTTTTATCAGAGGTGAGTAGATTACAGATTTTGACCTGTCTTAAGTCAGATCCAATGAATGTGATGGAAATTGCTGAGGCTACTGGTTTAGGACAGGCAAATCTATCTAAGCATCTGAAAGTGTTAACTCAGGCAGGGGTTTTATCTCGTCAGCCTAAAGGCACTAATGCTTATTACGAGATTGCCGATCCCATAATTTTTGAGCTTTGTGAGTTAGCGTGCGATGGCATTAGTCAGCGCGTGCAACAGCAGACTGAAAGCCTAAAAGCTCTTCGGAGCAAAACAGCAGTTTTTTGAACAAAAATATCTAAAAGATCGCAATCAAGACAAAAAATTTCTGGAATTTTTCAGTCAGCGTTTAGGTTCAAAGCCCATCGCATCCCATCATGCCACAAAATAGACATCCACCGCTCTTTTATGATGCGTTATCTGATCCCAAGAGACGTAGCACTGCTACGTCTCTACATTCATTTTCACACAAGATGTCTAATGCGATCGCCTCAAAAATCTAACAAACCGTTCCCCGCAGGGCTTCAGTATTAATGGGTTTGATCAGGTAAACTAACAGCAGATTCCAAACAATTGCTGCAATCAAAGGTAGTTTGCGAATCAGCTTCACCAATTTCGGCTGAGAACTGCGCTCAATCTCTGCAATTTTCAAGTTGTAACCTGCACAGCGTTGCAAACAGGGGAAAAACTTCGGATGTTCTGTATTCAACATCACAGGAAAAGCCCGTCCCGCAGTTTCATTGGTGTTGCGGACAACTTGGCGATCAAATTCCGTGGCATCAAGTCCCAGTGATTCGTAGAACCCGGAACGTTCATGAACTGTTAGGGTGTGGGTAGCAAATACCGATAGCAAGAAAAAGCGACTCCACAATCTTGCTTTCCAATTGTTCCATAATTGCGGTTGCGATCGCAATAATGCTTTGAATATATCTCCGTGACGGTTTTCGTCCTGACACCAACTCTCAAAGTAGCGGAAGATGGGATAAAACTCGTTTTCCGGATGCTTTTCTAAATGTCTGAAAATAATAATATAGCGCCAGTAGCCGATTTTTTCTGATAGGTAAACGGTGTAAAGTACCCACTCAATCGGGAAAAACGTATAGGTGCGGGTTTTTGTAACAGTGGCTAAATCTAGGGAAAGTTTAAAATCACCCATTGCTTTGTTGAGAAATCCGGCGTGACGGGCTTCATCACGCGCCATCAGTTGGAATATTTCCCCTAGCAGTGGACTGCGATTTTTCAGCTTGCGGGATAATTCCTTGAATAGCAAGAAGCCGGAAAACTCCGAAATACAAGAGCGTTCTAAATACTCTATAAATGCCTGCCTTACTTCACCGTCAATGTGTTCCCAAGACTGTTCAAACGCTTCATCACGAACAAAATGGTGGCGGTTGTAGTCTGCCCGCATTTCTGTCAACATCGCCTGCAACTGAGTTTCCTGTGCCGACAAATCCAGCTTGGCTGCGGTTTCAAAATCTGTAGTATAAAACCGGGGGGTGAGTACAGTTTCTTTGCTGGGGGTTTTAGTTTCTGGCTTGGGTAGAGTATTAACCATGAGTAATGCGGCAATTAATTTAATAGTTCCATAACTATCAAGTTATAATAAGTGTAATTGTTTGGCTAAAACTCTTTACAATCCTTTAGCTTGTATAGCCCCAGAATTCTAGTCTGAGGGCTGCAATGCATGAATTTGAACAAATATCCTACCTTTGAAGCTAGACGGTAATTTAAAGAGCAGTACCATCAAGTATTAAATTTTCTACCTCTAGATGAGGCAATTTTTAAAGTAAACTACCTCAATCCCTTCTCTCGCAACAACTCATCCGCCCAAATCACATCTTTTTCTGATAACGGTGGTACTGGCTCTTGACTGTAATCTACCACCAAATCATAACCGTATAGGTCATAAACCTCATTTAATAATGCCTGCAAATCTATCATAGGTTCTGTATCGGCTGTACGCAAAGGTAGGGGAAAAGTCGGAATTATATCGGGCAAATTAAAAGCATATAAATCAGCATAGGGACGACTACTACCGCGACAAAGCAAAATTCGATAATGACTCTGAATATTATTGCCAATCATCGGCATGGGGTTGTCTTTACGTAGTAAATCAATTTCAACTAAATTGCTGCGACTTGCTAAAACCTGTTCGCGTTTCTCTTCATACATTTGACGTCCTTTACCCTGGCGTTTATTGGTAGGTGAAAGAATTTCGATAGTAGTAACTAAGTCTGTTGTTCCTACTTCTCTTACCTCTAAATATCCCTCTCTAATAGCCACAGGTATGGGAACTTTTACTTTTACCGGCTCAGATGTCGGTGCGGTAACTGCCACTTTCGTCATTGTCGAATCTGTAGCAGTCTGCCGACTTTTTACTATCACATCAGGAATACCTACAAGCAGTGAACTATCGTCTGTAGTTTCATACATTCTTACTTCTACAGCAACCCGATACTTAGGACGTAATTGGGGAGTCAGTAACTTGGCAATTTCACTAATTAGCAAGTGACGTACTCCTGCCCATAATTCCGGATGTTCTAAATAGGGGTTCATCCCCAAAAATGGAGAAGGCATAAGCAATTTAAAATTAAAAATTCGCTCATTAGACTTAGGATCTAACCTAATTATGGCAATCCTCAGGCTACTTGGTGTACTGTAAATTAAACATACAATGTAAAGACGTTCCGGCGGAACGTCTCTACGACGATCGCGATGTTTTTATTACTGTTAATTAAACAGACATGATATGAGTAGTAGGCGGGCTTTGTTGGTATAGCGTCCTGGCTTAAGCACCGAATGCGATCGCGTCTGCTAAAATATTTCTACCTCATATCGTACCCAAACAAATTCGGATCAACTTCTCCCAATTGCAAATCTGCTAAACCATACTCTGCCCATCGTCTTTCTACCATCGCGGCTATATCTGCATCCGATTCTAAAGGTGCCCCCCATTCATGTTCGGTTTCTGGGGGAATCTTCGTAGTTGCATCAATTCCCATTCTTCCACCTAAACCGATTTTTTCACTGGCAAAATCTAAAGTATCAAAAGGTGTATTTGGTAAAATAAATACATCTCGTGTCGGATCTACTTTAGAACTAATTGCCCACACTACCTGACGGGGATCGCGAATATTTATATCTTTATCCACAACAATCACAAATTTGGTGTACGTGAATTGTGGCAAAGCACTCCAAAAGGCTAAAGCTGCCCGTCGCGCTTGTCCGGGATATGCTTTATCAATAGATATAATCGCCGCTTTGTAAGATAGCGCTTCCATTGGTAAGAAAAAGTCTACAATTTCTGAGACTTGTTGCCGCAGAATTGGAGTATAAATGCGATTGAGTGCGATCGCCATCATCGCTTCTTCTTTGGGTGGACGACCGCTAAATGTTGTTAAGTAAATTGGATCTTTGCGGTGTGTTATGCATTGAAAGCGAACCAACGGTGAATCTTCCACACCACCGTAATATCCCATATGATCGCCAAAGGGACCATCAGGTAAAACTTCCCCTGGTGTAATTGTTCCTTCCAGCACAAATTCTGAATCTGCGGGAACTTCCAAATCTACGGTTTTACACTTCGCCAAACTGACCCCAGAACCGCCGTAAAGTCCAGCAAACAGCCATTCTGATAAATCTACCGGAATCGGCGTGGCAGCTGCCATGATAATTAAAGGATCTACCCCCAGAGCGATCGCTACTTCTAATTTTTTACCACGTTCGGCAGCTTTTCGCAAATGTCTTGCTCCACCCCGTACCGATAACCAATGAACCGTCATCGTGTTATTAGATTGTCGTTGCAAGCGATACACACCCACATTCGGCGTACCTGTCTCACAATCCCTTGTAATTACCAGCCCCAGCGTGATAATTTTGCCAGCATCACCGACATACGGGCGTATCAACGGTAACTTATTTAAGTCTAAATCATCCCCTTGGATGACAACTTGCTGACAAGCGGGGAAAAAATCCCGTCCCGGTTTCGCTTTCAGGACATCAAACAGCACCTTACCAAAGTCTATCGCTTGGGAAATCTTCTTTGGCGGCTTTGGTTGTTGCAACATCGCTAACTTTTTCCCCAAATCCTCCAATTCTAAGGGATGCTGCATATTCATTGCCCAGCATATCCTTTCTACTGTCCCCATCAAATTCACCGCTACTGCAAACGGTGAACCTTTGACATTCTCAAATAAGAGTCCGGGACCACCTTTTTGTAGCATTCGGTTAGAAATTTCCGCAATTTCTAAATCTGGGTCAACTAAAGCAGAAATCCGCTTTAATTGTCCTTTTTCTTCTAGAATTTTAATGAATCCCCGCAAATCTCTTGCCATTGTTTATAGTAAATAAATGTAAAGCGCTTTCTTATATTATTAGTTATTTGTTGGTGGTTGGTTGTCAAGATCCCCGACTTCTCTAAGAAGTCGGGGATCTGAACTAGTAGTTCATGTCAAATTGATTTTGACGGGTTGGTAGTGTGAGCGTCTCGCTCACGACGCGAGCAAGATGCTCGCACTACCCATCAATTAGTTCTTGACAGACTACTAGTACAGCACGGCGTAAATAAAGCTACCATTCAAAAAACCCAAAAACCTTGTATTTCAAGCTTTTTGACTTTTGACTTTTGAATGAGTGACTTCCGCGAAGCGGTACTAGTCCCCAGTGCTGATTTATTATTTTTTAACGATCGCAAACAAAATATTCAGGTATCCTAACGTGGATATGCATTAATTTTTACAACAAAGTGCCTAATTAAATATGAGCAGAATATATGACATTTTACTGGCAGGCGGTTTTGTTATGTTTCCCCTGTTGGTTTTATCTGTTGTTACCTTTGTCTGTGTAATAGAACGCTGTTGGTTTTGGTTTAAGTTAATTACCCAAGAAAAACAGATAGCGCAGGAAGTGCTGAGTGCAGCCAGGGTAGACTTAGAAAAGGCAGAAGCCATCGCTTCTCGTTCTCAAGGTTTAGCGATTGGTCGGTTTTTATTAGCACCGCTCAGACTGCGGAAATCTTCTCCAGAAATCTTTCACTTGGCAATCAAAGCATCCTGTGATAAAGAATGTATGGATATGTATAAAGGTGATAAAGTACTAGAAAGCGTGATGGCGATCGCACCATTACTGGGCATATTAGGCACATCAGCCGGTTTATTCACCACTTTCCAACAGCTAAGAAGTGGTCAGGTGAACAGTTTTAATGTGTCTGCGGTTGCTAGTGGTATTGCTCAAGCGCTGATTGCGTCTGCAACAGGGATGAGTGTAGCAATTCTTTCCTTGGTGTTTTTGCGAATTTTTATAATAGTGCGATCGCGTCAAATTGACTATTTTTCTCAAGTTGGTTGCGAACTCGAACTAATTTATCTTGAATTTTGGCACGAATCTTCAATAGCCGACGCAAGCATCCTAGAAGTTGACCAAGAGCTAAATATTAAAGAAGAGTAATTATGAGTTATTGAACATCTCCAGAAAAGAGGTAAAGACGTAGCAGTGCTACCTCTCTACAAGAGTTTCGGGCAACGCATAATTAATTTATGGAGATGTCTATTTATTCCTAACTCCTAATCACTCAAACAAAAGCAGATTTCCAGCTAATAATACAGCAGATTGCGCTCTAATATAATACACGTAGAGACGTAGCAGTGCTACGTCTCAAAGCGGGTTTTGGGTTTTATATATGTACTTCATTGACCTGAAATCTGCTGTAATTGCTTTTGTTCGCTCTTTTATTGGTACAAGTTGAAGGCAAGAAAATTTTGCTTACACTTTCAGGCTAGAACAAACTGAATCCAACTGACGTAGAGATTGCCAGAAGTCGAGAATCTGTTCTGCGACGATCTCCGGCTCGAATAAGTGAAAAAAATGCCGTCCTTTTTGACATTCCCAATAGCGATCGCCCTCCATCAAAAACGGTCGCCATCCTTGCAGGGTATCGCGTTCTACAATCATATCGTCAGTGCTACCACAAACCATTAAGGGCACAGGGACTGGACAGGGAGGCACGCTTAACCGTTTAAACAGGGAGTGAGGTGAGAGCGAGCAATTCTTATCTTGCTCCAAGATACTCTCTAGACGCTTGACGGTGCGTTCATTCTGATAGCCAAATAAGTTGTACACCATCGCAGTGAGAATTTTTTGGTGACTCAAGAAAGGGAGATGGGTATAGTAATGAGCTTGCCAGTCAAGGGCAGCATCAGCACCCACAGCTAACAAAGTTAAATCTTTAACTTTTTCTGGATATCGACGCGTATATAGTAACCCTAATAATCCTCCCGTGCTGTGACCAATCAGATGCACAGGTTGATTGCTTGATTTGAGATAACTATGTAGCAGCTGTACCGCAACATCTAAGGAACTTGCTTCATCCTGAGTTTGACTATATTCCCACTGAGCAATAGTCATATAACGTGACAGTTCACGCAATAGCGGTTTAGCAAAGCATAACAAACTAGGGCTTGTATTCAACCAAATGACATCTGGCTGTTTAGACATTAATTTAACCTGCAAGTAATTAAAGTTGTAAAATTCTCGTTGATCTAGTTAATAGCTAATAGCAATAAAGCAAGTTATACCATTTCTGTATGAAGATGCACCTAATGAGTGCCCACGCAGGTAAGCTCTCGTTTCTGTAGCCCCAGGCTAAAGCGCCTGTTCGCGCAGCGTGCGCTCGGCGCAGGGCGTTATGTGCAGCCTCACATAGAATAGGTATTAGCTATTAACTATTACCTATTACCTATTATTTAGGCTATATCCCGAATTCTTTTTTAAGTTCAACCACCCAGGCTTTGATACGTTTGTCAGTTAAGTTAGATTGGTTATCTTCGTCAAGAGCCAAACCTACAAATTTCCCGTTTATCAATGCTTTCGATTCATTGAAGTCATAGCCATCTGTAGACCAATATCCAACTGTAATGCCGCCGCGTTCGGTAATTTTATCTGACAAAATGCCCATTGCATCCTGAAAGTTCTCAGGATAACCCCTTTGGTCGCCTGTTCCAAAATAGGCTACCTTTTTGCCACTAAAATCAATATCATCTAGCTGGGTAAAATAGCCTTCCCAATCGCTTTGCAGTTCACCAACATCCCAGGTTGGACAGCCAATAATTATATATTGATAGTCTGCAAACTCATTATCTTCTACGTCTACAATATTATGCAATGTCACTACATCATCACCACCAAATTCTTTTTGAATTGTCTCGGCTACGGATTCAGTTTTACCTGTTGTAGTTCCGAAAAATAAACCAATTTGTGACATAATTCTCTCCGATTCAATGTGTTAATTAAAATTTGTAGAGACGTAAGATGTTACGTCTCTACCTGACTGCATACTAAGTCTCTACATGACTAAAGCGAGTTAATAGCGATCGCACTAAACACATCAAGACTACTCAACACCAGATAAGCGAAGATTGCTCCACCAATCCCACCAATCAAAAAGCCTTCAGTAAATTCACTCCATCTATCAGTAGAATTGACACTTTGTGGCACGCGGGGAACGGTTGCTACTGAAGCTGGTCGTGGATACATTTCTTGCTGTCTTTCAAAAGTGGTAGTGCCATAAATCGAAAAACCAATTGTCAGGATGAGAATCAAACTGCCTGCGGCTAGTAAACCAACTAAGCTACCTGCATTACTATTGCCTAATAAACCTAATGAACCTAATGTGGCAAATGGACCAACCAACCAGTAACCATGAGCCATACCAATTTCCAATCCCCGTGAGAGAGGAGAAATACCTGGGCGGTAAATTGGTAAGTATTTGAGAAATTTCAGCGTCAAATCAGAAGAATTGACTACGGTTGCGAGATTACCCGTTTGGCGATTCGCCCGTGGCGGTTGAACCATGTCACCATTTTTGAAATCAAATCCGGCTTCAATTGCACGGGCGCGGAGGGCGTGCCAAATGTGACCTAACAGGAATATTAACGCCAACACAAAATGGAAAGTTACCAACCAACCACGGCTGGAAACTATACCAGCAGAAGTTTCTATAGCTTTAACCGGACCATAGAAAACTTCAGGATAGACCGTGTTATTGACCGACGCAAAGTATGCGGCAAAAAAGCCCATGTATGCTACAGCACCAATGCTGTAAGACAGATACGCTTCTCCTGAGTAAATCAAAATTCGACGTGCCCAGGCAAACGGCTTAGTCAAAATGTGGAAAATGCCACCGCCAATTAACATCAAACCAATCCAGATATGACCGCCGACAACATCTTCTAAGTTATCAACAGCTGCCATTCCTTCTGGTCCCCAAGCCCCAAAAAGATAGCCAAAGATGCGGAATGGGTTGAGCGTCGGATGATTGATTACCCTTACGTTTCCACCCCCAGCTACCCAAGGGTCAAACAGTCCACCCCAAAACATCGCTTTAGCAACCAAAGCCAAAGCACCCAAACCTAAAAGCGTTAGGTGAATGCCCAGGATTGTTGTCATCTTGTCTTTGTCTTTCCAGTCGTAGCCAAAAAAGCCAGCCCAAGTAGGATTGTCTTGTAACACCTCTGGTCCTAGCAGGGAGTGGTAAATACCACCGGCTGCCAGAATAACTGAAGGGATAAGATGCAAGACGCTGATTACGAAGTAGGGATAGGTGCTAATGATTTGCCCACCAGCACCAACACCAAAACCAAGAGTCGCTAGATGAGGCAGCAGAATTAATCCTTGCTCATACATTGGCACATTAGGATTAAAGCGCGACAACTCAAACAGCGTCATTCCCCCAGCCCATAACAAAATCAATGCAGAATGGGCAACATGAGCGCCTAGTAATTTGCCCGATAGATTGGTGAGACGAAAGTTACCAGCCCACCAGCCAACATCAGGTATTTGTTGCTTGTAGGGGCTATCTTCAATTACTGCTGTCATTTAGGAAACTCCTTGAGAATATTTTGCAATTTTTCCTGACTCATCTTTCTAGATATTTGCTAATTATTAGCAATAAATTGAGTTCAGCTAACCGGTTGGGGAATAACTGCCTCCTGACTCACCCTACCTTTGCGAAAATCGAACCCACGCGCCCGTAAAGCGTGCCAGATATGACCTTGAAGAAAGAAGAAGGCTAGCCAGAAGTGAGCATTGGCTAACCAAGTCCGGGAAGTTACCAAATCAGGGTCAACCGATGAAAAGTACGGCACGATATTCTGCCTAACCACAAGCGCTGGACCATAAAAAACTTCGGGATAAACAGTGGTATTTACCGATACGAAGAGAGTTGCGATAAAGCCCATCAGTGCCAAAGCGCCCAGACTGTAGGAAAGATAAGCTTCTCCAGACCAAACAAATAGTGGATGCGTCCAAGTAAAGGGTTTGGTGAAAATGTGGAAAAGTCCACCGAAAATTAACATTCCACCAACCCAAATGTGACCACCAACCACGTCTTCTAGGTTGTCAACGCCAGCAATCCAGAATTTACTAATTGCGCCAAACAGATAGCCAAAGATGACAGCTGGGTTTAATGTCGGATTTGTAATTACCCGCACATTCTCAATGTTTGGGTCATACAAACCACCAAAGTACATTGCTTTGGCGACTAACAAAAATGCACCACAACCCAGTAAAACCAGGTGAATACCAAGGATTGTGGTCATTTTACCCGTATCTGCCCAATCGTAGCCGAAGAAAGGAACTTTGCCCTCCAATTTTTCCGGACCACGCAGGGAATGAAAGATTCCTCCAAAGCCCAGAAAGGCTGAGGAAATCAAATGCAAAGCTCCAATGACGAAATAGGGATAAGTATCCACAACTGCACCACCTGCGCCAACTCCCCAACCCTGAGTAGCTAGGTGAGGTAGCAAAATTAAGCCTTGCTCATACATCGGGAAAGCTGGATTAAAATGGGCTAGCTCAAATAAAGTCATAGCTCCAGCCCAGAAAACAATTAAACCAGAATGAGCAACGTGAGCGCCCAGTAGTTTTCCCGATAAGCTAGTGAGTCTGGCGTTACCAGCCCACCAAGGCGAGTCGGTAAGGTCTTGCTCCACCGACAGCGGACTTGTAGAAATTGTCATGTTTACCTATGCTTTGTTGATAATGTTATTCAACAATCTTAGAAACGAGCTTACACTAAAATTTAAGTTAATGCAAGATTATGTCATTAATTTTTTTGAGGAAGATCACAACTGCTTTTCCGGAGATGTTTAATGCTTCATAAATAGACATCTCCAAAAATTAATTATGCGTTGCCCGAAACCCTTGTAAAGAGGTTCCGCCGGAACGTCTCTACAAGGGTTTCGCGTGTATATTTGGTAATTACCAACTACAAATCACTGACTAAACAATATTCACACTACTTAATTGCGTCCACTTCAAAGTTGCTAACAAATCGCTACCAGCACTAATTAGAGTGTCATCACCACTAATACTCACTGTTAACGAAGCATTAGAAGATAAACCAGCACCACGGCTGATTTGGTCGTTGGATGTAAAATTATAAATGGTCGCAGAATCAAGTCCAGCAGCGAGGATAAAGCGGTTAACTCCGCATAGAGGGTATCATCTTGTTCTGTACCCTGGATGAGATTAAAACTGCTGGGTAAGGCAGGCAAACTGAAATTGGGAATTGTCGCATTAAAGGAATAGATATAGCTAGGTATTAGCGTGTAAGAAGATTGTCCTGCCGGTGCTGTGGGAGGAAGACTATCAATTGGCACTTGAATGCTGCTAACACCATTGGTGTAAACATCAAATTGCGTGTTAGTGCTGTTTTGCGTAATACTAAAGTCATTATCTGTAGGTACTATCAAAGCATAGGAACCATCTGCCAACTGCGGACCAATTGCCAACCCTTCAATCTTTTCAGGGATTTTTTCCCCAGCACTTTGCAGACTTTCAGTAATATCTAGTAATAGGGATTTACTAACAGGTGTCACCCCAGCAGGTAAAGTATTTGTCCCCGTCAGATTAACACCGCTAACGTCTGTCGCTCCTGTCAGGTCAATCTGATAAATCCGTTTCGACCCAACGGTAGCTTGACCTGTTGGGTCGTCAACACCTATACCCCGATTATCTCGCTCAATTACCAAAAACTCGTGGTCATTAATCGCTGTCAGGGAGCTAACACCAATATTGCGTCCTTGACTAGTGCTGCCAAAGGTATCCCTCGCTCCAGTAGCGGTAATTCTAGCATTGATATCAGCAATACTTTCTAATTGATAGATATACTGAGCATCACTTATGCCGGTGGCAATGTCAAATCTGACAATTCTTACATTATTGCTGCTACGTCCATTGGGAGTTCCTTCGTTTTGAAGTAGATCTTGGAAGATGCCAAACAGTTTTTGACCATCTGGACTGATTGCTAATCCTTCATAACCCCGATTATCTTGCCGACCTGTGGTCAAAGTAGCTCCATCGGCAGCAAACTTTGGAATCACATTATTTGGCTGTGTCAATGCCCGAATAAATGTACCTGTGGGGCTAAACTCGTAAATTGACGGTCCATATTCATCGGATACGTAGAAGTTACCGTTTGCACCGACTACAAAGCCTTCTGGGTCTTGGCTGAGTCCTAGTTGTGTAGCATCACCATTTAATAATAGGGGATTTCACCCGTTGAATGGCGTAGTTGTATTATAAGTAGTGCCATTAAAGGTAGTACCTGCTGCAATTGTGAAAGGAATCGTTTTTAGCAGTTGGTAGCCGTTAATTGCCCCAGTTTGTGGATCAATATTAATATCAAATTGTTCAACCCTAGTTTCGTAGGGAATCACACCACCCCCAGGTCCTCGGTCAACCAGAGCATAATAGAAATTTTGCCGATAATCGTAGAAGAAATCTGAACCAAATCCTCCTAAACGATTGATATTGGCTTGATTAGTTTCACCATTAAGTGGAAACAAATCGATTGCATTCCCAGGAATGCTTATGGAAGAAACTAAATTATTAGTTGATGTCATAAAGTGTTAATTGTTTGAAATTGGTAAGTTATCGCTCATTAATGGTTAATAATCATTGAGCGCATAAAAACCCAAAACTTTTTGGAGCAAAAAGTCTCGCCATCGTAATAATACTGAATATTGTGGAACAATACAATAAGCTATTATACCATTTTTCAAAGAATAAAAATCCAGTTATTCAGATGGCTTTTGAGCGGGTACGCTGCCAGAACCTCTAAATTTTATTGGGATAAAATGTAAAACTAAAATATATTTCGTTTTTTTATATGAAAAAATATAATTAATTCTTGTATTATAAATAACAATTAATTAAGATATTGATACAAAAAAACAAGGTTAACCATTAGTTAACCAATATTTAAACCAATTTTAAACTTTTTAACAGTCTAAAGAATGTAGTTTTATTTGTGGTTGTAAGTTATAAACCATTTCCAGAAAACGAGGTAATATGATTTTTTCTATCAGTGGATTGAATCGTGTTGTTACTACTTCATTGGTAACAGCAACTGTTGCATTTAGTCCAATTTTTACAGCGATCGCCTCAGCCGTAACTTTAAATGGTGCGGGAGCAACTTTTCCGGCACCCCTTTATGAAAGATATGCTCGTGAAGTTAGAAAAGCCATCCCAGACCTAAAAATGAACTATCAAGCAATTGGTAGTGGTGGTGGTATTAACCAAGTAATTGCCGGCACAGTTGACTTTGGTGGAAGCGATGCAGCAATGACTGATGCACAAATAGCTAAAGTTAAGCAAGGTGTGATTTTAGTACCTACCGCCGGTGGTGCAGTTTCTGTTGTTTATAACGCTCCTGGTGTCAATAACTTGAAATTGTCTCGCGGTACACTTCCCGCAATTTTTTCTGGTCAAATTACCCAATGGGACGATCCGAAAATCAAAGCTGATAACCCAGGAGTTACTCTACCAAGTCAACCAATTAAAACTGTTGTTCGCGCTGATAGTAGCGGTACAACCTTCATTTTTACAAACCACTTGAGCGCTATCAGTCCTTATTTTAAAGGTAGAATTGGTGCTAACACAGCACCAAAATGGTTGACAACTAGCCTCAAAGGAAAAGGAAACCCAGGTGTAGCGTCTTCAGTTGCTCGCACTCCCGGTTCTATTGGTTATGTTGAATACGCTTTCGCTAAATCAGCCAATTTGAAAGCAGCAGAAATACAAAACAAAGCGGGACAATATGTTGCTCCTTCTTTACAGACTGCAAATGCAGCTTTGTCAACTGTGCAGTTTCCTAGCAATTACCGCGTTTTTGTATCAGATCCAGGACAAGGTTATCCCATTGTAGGGCTGACTTGGATGATGGTTTACAAGAGCTACAAAGACCCAGCTAAAGCGAAAGCTGTGAAGAGCATGGTTCAGTGGATTCTCACAAAAGGTCAAGATTTCAACGATGATCTCAATTACACCCGAATTCCTAGTGGTGTAGCAAGTCAAGTGATCAATACTGTTAACAGCACTGTTAAATAGTTTATGAAAAAGAGGGGGAAAGGGGATAAGAGGGGGTAAGGGGGAAAGGGTAAAGGTATGGAAATAAAATAGCGCAAAGTTGGCTCTTTCTTCGGTTTGGGTCCCGTCAACCTTTGTAAGAACGGATTTATTTAAATGATTCTATATTTCTTACCCTTTCCCCCTTCCCCCCTCTTATCCCCTTTTCCCTTTCTCCCCCCTCATGATGTAGTAAAGCTATATTAACTATCTATGGCGAATCTATCTGAACAAGCTCCTAATCCAGTAAATATTGACCTTGATATTACAAATAAAAAAGGCGAAAACTTCTCTATAGATGATGGGTTTATATGGGTAGTTCGTAGCTTTGCTTTTTTGACAGTTGTGCTGCTGTTTTGGATAAGTTGGGTAATTTTTGACAAAGCTTATCCAGCGATCGCTAAATTTGGATTAGGATTTTTCTGGAGCAAAGATTGGGATGTACCCAACGAAATTTATGGTGCCTTGCCTTATATTTATGGGACAATAATCAGTAGCGCCCTTTCTTTAATACTCGCCGTACCAATAGGGCTAGCAGTAGCTTTAGTCACAAGTGAAGATTTTTTGCCAGATTGGGTGCGATCGCCTGTAGCATTTGTTGTAGAACTCATTGCTGCCATTCCCAGCGTCATCATTGGATTGTGGGGAATTTACGTTTTAATTCCTTTCCTCACACCCTTCCAGGATTGGTTATATAATGGATTTCAATTCATACCCCTATTTAACACTCAATCCTCAGGTCAAAGTATGTTGATCGCCGGTATCATCTTGGCTATCATGATTTTGCCCACGATGGCAGCAATTAGTCGAGATGTCTTGCTAGTAATTCCCCGTGAATTGCGAACCGGCTCAATGGCTTTGGGTTCCACTCGCTGGGAAACAATTTTTAGAGTCTTGCTACCCTCTGGTGCTTCGGGAATCGTCGGTGCCGCGATGCTGGCTTTAGGGCGAGCATTAGGTGAGACAATGGCTGTAACTATGGTAATTGGTAACTCTTCGGTTATCAGTTCTTCCTTACTCGACCCTGGTTATTCAATTCCTGCGGTATTAGCTAACGAATTCCCGGAAGCTGGAAGTCTACTGCACATAGGCTCTTTAACTTACTTAGCTTTGATTTTATTTGCATTAACCTTAACTGTAAATATTGCCGCCGTCATGTTAGTTCAATTACTTGGTGTAAAGAAAAAATAGGGACTAAAAAATTTCATTGTGGGTGTGGATAAATTAAGTATTGCCAAATCAAAAATTGCAACCGCTGATACACGCGGATAAACGCGGATTTTAGATAGTTATTAATTATTTGCATTCATCTGCGTTTATCTGCGTTCATCTGCGGTTAAAAATCCCAAAATATAAAATGTTATGACTAGCTATCAAGAATCAGAAATAAATGAACCTTTAGCCAAAGAATTATGTAGTCCTTTACAAGGCAAGCGGCTATTCTTTGACTATGGAATGACAGCTATTGCATTTGCTTTAGCAATTTTGGCTTTGATTCCCTTGCTGTCAGTTGTGTGGGAAATTCTCACACGAGGACTTTCTGGATTGAAACCGGAAATGTTCTTTAAAGAAGTGATTGATAACGGCTTTGCTAATGCTATTGTGGGAACTTTAGTAATGGTAGCGATCGCTTCCTCAATTAGTATTCCTTGCGGAGTCATGACTGGTATATATTTATCAGAGTTCGGTCAAGGTTCTAAAATTGCTAGTGCTGTTCGTTTTATCACCACTATTTTAACTGGTGTCCCTTCCATTGTTGTGGGAGTATTTGCTTACGGTGTGATAGTTTTCACACTCAAACAATTTAGTGCTTTCGCTGGGGGTTTTGCTTTAGCCGTCATCATGCTCCCCATTGTCGTACTCACAACTGAAGAAGCTTTAAAACTGATTCCCGTTCCCCAACGTCTTGCCTCCGCTGCCTTGGGAGGTAATCGTCTGCAAACTACTTTTCGTGTTGTCGTTGCTGCTGCACTACCAGGTATTACCACTGGTGTTTTATTAGGTGTATCTCGCGCTGCCGGTGAAACAGCACCTTTGATTTTTACAGCTTTATTTAGTCAATATTGGTCGGAGGGTTTATCTAGTCCCACAGCTTCTTTATCGGTATTAATTTTTAACTTATACAACGATCCATCAACAGAAAAAACAGCTTTAGTTTGGACTGCTTCGATTATTTTACTTAGTCTTGTATTGTGTATTAGTCTTTTATCTCGCATCTTTATTCGCCGAAAAAAGACAAGATGAAAGTAGAGACGTTCCGCCGGAACGTCTGTACGAAAGTCGGAATTATTTAACTTTTGTTTCACATATTTACCAAAAATGAATAAATTAACCCCAGCTATTAGAATCAAGAATTTAAGCTTTTTCTACGGCACTACAAAAGCCTTAGAAGGAGTGACAATGGATATTCATCAAAGTCATGTAACTGCAATTATTGGTCCTAGTGGTTGTGGTAAATCGACTTTTATTAAATCCATTAATCGCATTAGTGAATTAGAAAGTAAAGTGCGGGTAGAGGGTCAAGTAGAATTTTATGGTCAGAATATTTACGAGCGTCGCGTTAATTTAAATAGATTACGTCGGCAAATTGGGATGGTGTTTCAAAAGCCGAATCTTTTTCCCATGAGTATTTACGATAATGTTGCATATGGATTGAGAATAGCCGGATTAAATTCCAAAGCTGAATTAGATGAAATTGTCGAAAATGCCATCAAAAATGCTGCTTTGTGGGATGAAGTAAAAGATAAGCTGCATAAATCAGCTTTGGGACTTTCTGGAGGACAACAACAGCGACTTTGTATCGCTCGTGCTTTAGCTGTCAAGCCAAAAGTTCTCCTGATGGATGAACCTTGTTCGGCTTTAGATCCCATCGCTACCATGAAAATTGAAGAACTCATCAAAACTTTGCGTGGTGAGTTCACAATTGCAATTGTGACTCACAATATGCAGCAAGCTGCTCGTGTTTCTGATTTTACAGCTTTTTTCAACACCGATGAAAGTCGCATCGGTCAAATGGTAGAATTTGGCATCACCGGTCAAATCTTTGGTGACGCTCTTGATGAGCGTACCCGCGATTACGTTTCTGGACGTTTCGGTTAAAAAGTTTTTGTTTTCTTTTTTTTCATTAACAGGACTTACGCAACTGTCACACGAAAAACATAAATATAAACTCGTAGTAAGCGCTAAAGCGCTTATTTTAGGCACGCGCATTGCCTACTACGAGAAGATTATGTGCCAGTTGCGTAAGTCCTAATCATGTTTAAGGACTTATACCGTTTCTTTATGAAGATGCATTTACAGGACTTACGCACAGGCTACGTATTTCCGTCATTGCGACCCAAGGAAGCAATCTCAAAGTCTTGTTTTCTCGTAACGAGTGCGTAAGTCCTAATTTAATTTAGCCCACGCAGGTGGGCTTCGGCTTCGTTTGTGTAGCCCCAGGCTTATAGCCTGACGGCGAATAAAGCGCAACCTCACATAGAATTGGTATTAATTGTAGGTGAGCATTAATTTTTAAATTGAGAATGACGCTTCACTTAAGTGCATTTACTGGTAAAAATACTTATTTTAATCATTATATTTTCTCTTCTTAACCTGAGTGTGAAACATTAGAGAAAAAGAGGACAAAGCTTTTTTAAAGTTGTGTCCATTATTTTGTCAAGGGTGTTAATTCTGATTTTTTGTGATTACAAAGGGAGCTTAATACATCATGGCTAAAAATGTCATCATCATGATTGGCGACGGTATGGGCTGGGAAATGGCTCGTGCTGCTGCCACAGCGAATGGAGTACCATTTTACACATCTGGTCAACGAACCGCCAAGTACTCCAAGATAAGAGTTTGAGAGAGTTTTTGCGTAAGTCCTATTAGTTTTCACGCTTGTGTCTATTGGGTAGAAACGTTAACAAGACCGAATTGTTGAATATCAAGGAAATAATTATGTCAACCGTAACACTCAAAGCTTTTGCTACATTACCAGCGGATACGTTTGCTGATAATATACCATCAGGTGCGCTTATTTCTGCTAATGGTCGTACTGGTCCATTTCCTGGACAACCAATTCAAGGCTTTAGCGGAGTTCAGTTTGCTGACGAAAATAGCTTCTGGTTTCTGCCTGATAATGGGTATGGTGCCAAAGCAAACAGTTCTGACTTCCTTTTAAGAATTTATCGCGTTGATCCGAACTTTCGCAGTGCAGAAGGGGGTGATGGTAGCGTTAATGTTTTAAACTTCATTCAGTTATCCGATCCTAATAATAAAGCTTCATTTCAAATTGTCAACGAAAATACAACTGAACGGTTGTTGACTGGGGCAGATTTTGATATCGAGTCTTTGAATTTGGCGAAAGATGGTACAATCTGGATTGGTGATGAATTCGGACCTTATCTCTTGCACTTTGATGCTACAGGTAAGTTGTTGGATGCACCCATTTCTACCCCCAACTTCGCTCAAATCAACACTCTCAACGGCAAACCACCAATTGTCATCGGTCATAGAGGTGCTAGTGGAGAGCGTCCAGAACATACTCTCGCTTCCTACAAATTAGCGATTGAGCAAGGTGCTGATTTTATTGAACCAGATTTGGTAGCCACAAAAGACGGCATCTTAATTGCTCGTCATGAAGTCAATATTTCAGCTACCACTGATGTAGCAACTCGCGCAGAATTTGCTAACCGCTTTACAACTAAAGTTATCGATGGGATTACCGAAACTGGTTGGTTTGCTGATGACTTCACTTTAGCAGAAATTAAGACTCTACGAGCTATAGAGCGTCTTCCTTTCCGTGACCAATCTTCTAATGGTCTGTTTGAAGTTCCCACGATCCAGGAAATTATCGATTTAGTTAAGGAAGTTGAAGCAGACTCAGGTAAGAAAATCGGTATCTATCCAGAAACCAAACATCCGACTTACCACGATTCTGTCGGACTTTCTTTGGAAGAACCATTAGTTGACATCCTAAAAAGAAACGACTTCACCGATCCAAGTCGGGTTTTCATTCAGTCCTTTGAAGTTGGAAATCTCAAAGAACTGAACACGCTCATTGATGTACCCTTAGTTCAATTATTCGATGCATCTGATATTGCTCTAGATGGTACACTAATAGAGAATCAGCCTTATGATTTTGTGGTAAGTGGCGACTCTCGCACCTATGGAGATTTGCGGACTCGTGAAGGTTTGCAGGAAGTTGCAACTTACGCTGATGGTATTGGTCCTTGGAAACGGATGATTGTTTCAATTAGGGGAACTGATGCTAATGGCGATGGCAGAGCGGATGATATTAATGGTGATGGTGCAGTTAACGACGCCGATAAAACAACTTTACCCCCAACATCCTTAATTACAGATGCTCACGATGCCGGGTTGTTAGTACATCCGTACACCTTCCGCAACGAAGGTCGGTTTTTAGCAGCAGATTATCAAGGCAATCCAGAACTAGAAATCAGACAGTTTATTCAGTTAGGTGTAGATGGGTTCTTTGGTGACTTCCCCGGAACTGGAGACATAGTAAGAGATCAAATTACTGGGGATTTTGTTCTATCGCCTGATAATCCTAATGTTTTAGCTGGTACTGCCGTTTCTAACTTAGCTCGTTCTAGAGGTTTTGAGGGTGTAGCAATCAACCCTGACAAAACTAAATTATATCCTTTATTAGAGGGTTTTGTTGTCGGCGATCCGGCAAATGCGCTGCGAATTCATGAATTTGATATCGCAAGTCAACAATTTCAAGGTTTGGTTGGGTATTACAAACTAGAAAATACCGCCAATGCGATCGGCGACTTTACCGTTATCAACGATAATGAGTACTTGGTGATTGAGCGCGATAACAATCAAGCAGACAACGCTCAATTCAAGAAAATCTTCAAAGTTGATTTATCGCAAAAAGATGCAAACGGCTTTGTACAGAAGGAAGAAGTTGCTGACTTGTTGAACATTCAAGATCCGAATGACTTGAATCAAGATGGTAGCACCACCTTTAGATTTCCCTTCCAAACCATTGAAGATGTGTTGGTACTCGATGAAAATACCATCTTAGTTGCCAATGACAATAATTATCCCTTCTCTGTAGGTCGTCCTCCCGGAATTGATAACAACGAAATCATCCAACTACAGCTTGATAGACCACTGAATTTAGATCCCCGTGTTGGTCTTGCTGGATTAAGCTTATCAACTTCGCAAATTTTAGGTGGTAATGAAGATGATACCTTATTCGGTACTCCAGATGATGACTTTCTAGATGGTGGTGAAGGTAACAATACCCTTTTCGGTAGCGAAGGTAATAACACCTTTTTTGCCAAATCTGGAAATGATATTGCTTACGGTGGTGCTGTTAATGATGTCTTCTTCCTGGGTAATGGTAATAATAGCGTTTACGCTAGTGAAGGTAGAAATCGGGTTGTCACAGGAACTGGTAACGATCTGATTTACGCAGGTGCAGGTGATGACACCATATCAACTGGTGCCGGTGATGACCTGATTTATGCCAGTGAAGGCAATAATATCATATCTGCGGGAACGGGTAACGATACAGTTTATGTAGGGAGTGGAAGCGATCGCTTTATCCTTGATGATGGTGCCGATGCTGTCACCATTTTCGGTTTCTCTGACAATGACCAAATTACTCTCGGAAGTGGTTTATCTGGCAGTGATTTTACGGTTAGCCTTATTGGCAATGATACCTTAATTAGCGCGGGTAGTGACTTACTAGCGACGTTAAAGAATGTGCAATTGAATGCTGTCAATCTTGTTTAGAGACTAAGTAAACGAACCGCATTCTCTGCGAGAGGCTTCCGCCAACGCGCTTCGCGTCTCGAAGAGAAGAACGCCAAGAACACCAAGAGTCAAGATTTATAGAGAGTTTTTGTGTAAGTTTTGCTCTGCGTTCTCTGCGTGTTCGGCGGTTCGTTTAAAAAAATTCCTCACTTACCCCAGAATAAAGAAATGGTAACTATCAATACAATCCGTTTTTCCCTATTCAACGCATCTTTGAACCGCAATGCTGAAGGTCAATTAGTAACCGATTTATCTACCCCAAATAACGCACAAGCTGCAACGGTTGCCCAAATTATCCAGCGCACTAATGCAGATGTACAGTTAATTAATGAGTTTGACTACTTTGCAGAAGATCCGCTGAAAGCTGTCGAATTATTTCAACAAAATTATCTTGGCGTGAGTCAAAATGGCGCAACTCCGGTAGAATATCCTTATGTCTACATTGCTCCATCAAATACGGGTATTGCCTCCGGATTTGATTTAGATAACGATGGGAGAGCAGTTACGAATCCAGCAGAAGCGGGATACGGCAATGATGCTTTCGGATTTGGCAATTTCCCCGGTCAGTTTGGGATGTTGCTGCTGTCGAAGTATCCTATCGATACTGCGAATGTGCGAACTTTCCAGAATTTTTTGTGGAAAGATATGCCAGACTCGTTGCTATCCACAATTAGCACTCCTGGTTCTGGAACTCCTTGGTATTCACCAGAAGAACAAGCTGTTTTAAGGCTTTCTTCCAAAAGTCATTGGGATATTCCCATTATTGTGAATGGAGAGACGATTCACGCTTTAGTTAGTCATCCCACACCTCCGACTTTCGATGGTGCAGAAGACCGTAACGGTAAACGCAATTATGATGAAATCCGCTTTTGGGCAGATTATATCACACCTGGGAAGGGCGATTACATTTATGATGATGCTGGTAAAAAAGGCGGTATCTCAACTGGATCGAGTTTTGTTATCATGGGTGATCAGAATGCAGACCCTGTAGATGGTGATAGCTTCGATAATGCGATTCGCCAATTGTTACAGAATCCCAATATCAATACTAACTTTATTCCGACGAGTGAGGGCGGTCCTCAACAAGCGATATTGCAAGGTGGTGCAAATCTGACTCAACGGGGAAATCCTGCTTTTGATACGGCAGATTTTGCAGATACGGCACCGGGAAATTTGCGGACAGATTATGTTTTACCTTCTACTGATTTGCAAATCGATAATTCTGGTGTGTTTTGGTCGTTAAATACTGATCTGACATTCCCTTTGGTAGGGACTTTTAACCCGAATCTTCCTGGTGGTTTCCCCAGTTCTGACCATCGTCAAGTTTGGGTAGATTTGCAACTTGGTGCTACTGAAGCAGGTAAAACCGTTTCTAGTGTAATATTTGAAGGACAGAATGTTTTCCCTACAGGTTTTATTCCTTCTGGTGTCTCTGGAACGGTTAATGGTGTTGAAACTCCCATCGGTGGTTTGTCTGGTGTAACTTACGATGCTGTGAATAAAAGCTTCTACGCTATTTCTGATGATAGATCGCAATTTGCACCTGCGCGTTTCTATACTTTTAATGCTGATTCAAGAGAAGTTAATTTTACCAACGTCACTACACTCAAAGACGCAAATGGTAACTTGTTTCCCCTCAACAGTTTAGATCCAGAGGGGATTGCTTTAACTAAGAATAATACTGTTTTCATCTCCTCTGAAGGTGAGGTGAATCCGAGTGGGGGTAGGGTAACGAATCCGTTTATTAATGAATTCTCCCTCACAACAGGACAGCAAATTCGCTCTTTACCGATACCGAGAAAATTCCTGCCGGTGGTAGATGACACGAATGGTAATGGTGTTGTCGATGCCGGTGATGTGCAATTATCTGGTGTTCGGAATAATTTGGCTTTTGAAAGTCTCACGATCGCACCCGACCAAAAGACATTGTACACTGCTAGTGAAAGCGCTTTATTTCAAGATGGCACCATCGCATCTTTAACTAACGGTTCGCGATCTCGGATTTTGCAATATAATCTGATTAGCGGACAACCGGAAAAAGAATATCTATATAATGTAGATGCCATCGCGACAACACCAAATCCCGCTACAGGTTTCGCTGATAATGGTTTAGTCGATTTACTAGCGATCGATAATCGAGGTACACTACTTGCGGTAGAACGTTCTTTCTCTGCTGGTGTTGGGAATACCATTAAGATTTATCAAGTTAGTTTGCAAGGTGCAACTGATATCAGCTTTGTTGATTCCCTCAACAGCTTGAGTTCTGAACAAGTTGCGGCAATCAAACCTGTTGAAAAGCGGTTGCTGTTAAATCTCAACTCGCTCAACTTACCCAATGGCACAGATAATATTGAGGGTATCACCTTCGGTCCGGTGTTACCAGATGGTCGGCAATCGATTGTGTTGGTGAGTGATAACAATTTCAACCAAAGCCAATTTACCCAAGTTCTAACTTTGGGTGCAGATTTAGTTCCCACTGCAACACCTACAGTAGAAACTCGTCCTGATTTACTTGACGATCCAAGTTTACCATTTAGTCAACGTGCTGATGCGGATGATCCAGCAATCTATGTTAATTCGACTGATGCGGAGAAAAGTCTGATATTAACGACGGTGAAAAATGCCGGTTTGCGAGTTTACGATTTATCAGGGAAGTTGCTACAGGAAGTGAATCCTGGTAATATTCGTTATAACAATATCGACTTGCAGTATGGATTTAAGTTAGGTGGAGAATCGGTTGATATTGCTGTTGCAAGCGATCGCAATAATGATAAACTAGCAATCTTCAGAATCAATCCGAATAATCCTGGTGAATATCTAGAAGATATCACCGATAGTAGCATCGGAACTTTATTCCAAGATTTACCCTTCTCTCCTCCTTATTCCGCATCAACGCGCAGTGCTTACGGTTTAGCATTATATCGCAGTCCGCTCACAGATGATTATTACGTCTTCGCTACTCGCCGAGCAACTGGAGATGTCGGACAATTCAAATTAATCGACCAAGGCAATGGTAAGATTGGGGCAGAAAGAGTACGGGAATTCACTTTACCTTCACCCACAGCTGCTGGACGTTCTCCCCAAACAGAGGGAACAGTCGTAGATCAAGAACTTGGTTTTCTCTACATTGCTCAAGAGGATGTGGGAATTTGGAAGTTTCAAGCTGAACCGAATGGTGGTACAACTGGTACTTTAATTGAACGTGTCCGATTTGAGGGTGGAAAAAATCTCACCGATGACGCAGAAGGACTAACTATATATTACGGCAAAGATGGTACAGGCTACTTGTTAGCATCCAGTCAAGGTGACAGCACCTTTGCAGCTTTTACCCGTGAAGGTAATAATGATTTCTTGGGTAGATTTGCCGTTGGAAGTAACGGTTCAATCGATAGTGTACAAGAATCTGATGGTGCAGATGTCATCAACGTTCCCCTCGGTTCTAAGTTTCCCTTTGGTTTGTTCGTTACCCACGATGGGAATAATCTGCCAGCGCAACTTGTGGATGGCGAAAACATCAAAACCAACTTTAAACTAGTTCCTTGGGAAAACATTGTTAGTGCTTTACCAAATGCGTTGACCATTGACACCACTAGTTACAATCCCCGCAATCCTCAAGCAAACTCTCTTTTAAATGGAATTGCCAGCGGTGATACAACCCAGACTTCTACTGTACTATGGGCGCGGAGCAATTTTACAGGTAATGTCTCCTTTGAATATTCGACGACACCTGATTTTAGCAATATTGCAGGTCAAGCGATCGCAACTGTTACCAATCCACTGCAACCTGTGAAAGTTGAAGTTACAGATTTGGCAGCCGGAACGCAGTATTATTACAGAGTTTATGATGCTGCTGGAGCTACAGAATCCGGTCAATTCAAGACTTCAGCTGCTTTAGGAACTCAAGCTGGTTTACGGTTTGGTGTCGCAGGAGACTGGCGTGGTGAACTTAACCCTTACCCAGCAATTTCTAATGTACCCCAAAGTAACTTAGAATTCTTCTTTGAATTTGGGGATACTATCTACGCTGATATTCCTTCCCCAGCATTGCGAAATCCCGACGGAACGGAAAAAGCTCAAGCGCAAACTTTAGATGATTTCCGCATCAAAAATAGTGAAGTATACAGTCAGCGCTTTGGTGTAAATACTTGGGGTAATTTGCGAGCCTCTACTTCTATCTTAGCAACCATTGACGACCACGAAGTTACTAACGATTTTGAAGGTGGGGAAAACTTAACTTCAGCTTCAGCTAGAGATCAAGTATTGTATGGTGCAACAAGTGGATTGGTGAATGATTCGCCACTTTACGAAAACGGTTTGCAAGCCTTTCAAGAGTATAACCCCTTGCGCGATCGCTTTTATGGTGAGACTGGCGACCCACGCACAGCAGGCGAACGTCAACTTTACCGTTACAATACCTTTGGCAATGATGCTGCGACCTTCGTTTTAGATGCTCGCTCTTTCCGAGATGCAGGATTACCAGGTGTAACAAATCTTAATGATCCGGTTGAGGTTGGGAACTTTTTAACTCAGTCATTCAATAGCGATCGCACTTTATTAGGAAGGCAGCAAGTCGAAGATTTGAAGCGTGATTTGCTCACCTCAGAACAAAACGGTATCACATGGAAGTTTATCATGGCACCGGAGCCAACTCAAAACTTGGGCGTGCTTGCCGCATCTGACCGTTATGAAGGTTACGCAGCAGAACGAACTGAAATTCTCAAGTTTATCAATGATAACAAAATTGATAACGTTGTTTTCGTCTCTGCCGATATTCACGGTACGTTAGTAAATAACCTAACTTATCAATTAGCACCCGGTCAAGCGCAAATTGCGACTACTGCCTTTGAAATTACCACAGGTTCTGTCGCCTTTGATGCACCTTTTGGACAAACAGTAGCGGAACTTGCCACAGCTGTCGGTTTGTTGACTCCTGCTCAAAGAGCATTCTACGATTCATTACCCATCGCCAACGATGGAGACAGTTTGCCTAACGATAAAGATGATTTTATCAAACAAATTGTCGATAATGGTCTGACTCCCTTAGGTTACGACCCTGTAGGATTGAATAACAACCTGCCCCAAGCTGAAGGTTTAATTAATGCCAAGCTGCTGCAAGGAGATTACGTTGCTACTCATACCTACGGTTGGACTGAGTTTAACATTGATGCGGAAACTCAAAAGCTGACATTGACAACTTATGGTATTGAAGCTTATACCCGTGAAGAACTTGAAGCAAATCCCAATGCAGTTATCAGCCGTCAACCGAAAATAGTCAGCCAATTTGAAGTAGATCCGCGCACAAGTGGCATCCGAGGTACCGCCGGAGATGACATAATAAATGCAGGGAACGGCAACAATAAAATCTACGCTGGGGAAGGAGCTAATACAATAACTACAGGCTCAGGCGATGATTTGATTTATGCTGGTTCCGGTGATGATATCATCAATGCAGGTATGGGAAATAATACCATATATGCTGGGTCAGGTAACAATACAATTACCTCAAGTGGTATTGATACCATTTTCACCGATAGTGGCAGCGATCGCTTTATCTTGGGTGAAGGTGCTGGGATTGCGACCATTATTAAGTTTGATGAAAGCGATCGTATCATTCTAACTGGTGGTTTAACTTTCAGCAACTTAAACATCAGCCAAAGCGGTAACGATACCCTCATTAGTGCGGGTACAGACTTGTTAGCAGTTCTCAAATATACCCAATCTAGCACCATTACAAATGGCGTCTTAGTGTAAGCTCTAAAGTCGTCCAGAGTCACTATTAGACATCTCCAGATTCATACGTAGAGACGTTCCGCCGGAACGTCTAATCAAGGGTTTCGGGTAACGCATAATTAAATGTGGTCAATGTCTATTAGACATCTCCAGAAAACAATGTAGAGACGTAGCAGTGCTACGTCTAATCAAGGGTTGTGGGTAACGCATATTTAAATTTGGTCAATGTCTATTAGACATCTCCAGATTCATACGTAGAGACGTTCCGGCGGAACGTCTAATCAAGGGTTTCGGGTAACGCATAATTAAATGTGGTCAATGTCTATTGACTTTTGACTCTAGGACTTATGCAAGAGGTCTAAAAAGTAGGGGAATGACAACCATTCCCCTACTTTTATGTTGTTTGATTTGCTGACAACCAATTAAGTAAATCCTCAATGGCTGTAAAATCTAACAAAGCCTCACCAAGTGCTTCTAATTGCTCTAGGGAAAGAGTTTTAATCCGCCGCCGAACCTCTTGTGGTAACTCTCCTACCCGTCTTTGTAGTAGCCGTAGCACGAGTGTTTGCTCACCTTCCTGTTTTCCTTCTTCCTTCCCCCGCTCGTAGCCAATGCGCTCGCCTGTGGTAATGTAGCTCATAGTCCGCTCCTGCTCAAACTGCTTAAACTCTTGCCAAAATTCTGCTTCCAAGGCTTTTGATAAAATCATAACCCAATCAATAAATCGGTAGAGGTTACGAATATCCTTTTCTTGCAATCCTAATTCATACAATCGACGAATCAAGCTAAATTTCCAAGCTTTACGTTCTCCTGGCTTTTTATTTGTTTGCTGCGTCTTCAAATGTGCCATCACCACTGTTGTAAAGGGATTATCGCTAGCTTCTAATTCCGTCCAACGATTTTGATAATCCAGCAGCTTGACGGTTCCAAATTCAAAGTTAAGCCTGGTATCGGGATAATTATAGCTATATTGGTTTGGTCGCCATGTTGGGTCATTATCACACAATCTGCTGGATATCTTGAATCGCGGGTTCGGTGAGGCGAAATTGTGGGGTCATGCTTCGTCTGAAACACCGTAGCGCAATCGCACATTGGCGCGAATTTGAGCCATTGCAGTCACCCCATCAACAACTTCACCCCGCTGGGACGCTTCCCACCCAATACGCGCTTCTTGTTGCAGGTTTTGAAGTCGTCCTTGATAGATGTCTTCTTGCTGTTCTAGGAGTTTTATGCCTGCAAGAATAACTTCGATAGCATTCTGATACTTACCGCTACTGAGTTGGCGTTGCACCAGGACTTCTACTTCAGGTGGTAGAACGATTTGCATAAGTTTTTGGGGGAATTAGGAGCAACTTTAATTGTAAACGTTCCCGCTTTTCCTCTGGTCAACGCTACGCGAACGGGTTGCGATAGGCATCGCTTTATCTTTATAACATTGAACTTCAACAAAATAAATGGGTTCGTTGACAGCTGAGGTACAAATTTATCTGCGTCCATCGGCGTTTATCTATCTTCATCTGCGGTTAATTCAATATTCTGTACCTCATGAATGTGGGAATCGCTATAGCTATCCTTGAATCAATCCTTGGAAGCGCTCATCATCCCGAATGCTATCAAAATCAGAGTCAGTTTTTGCCATTTCTCGATTTTCGTCAGGACTGAGATTAATTGCTTGTTGTAGGTTTTCTAATGTCTGCTCAATATTACCTTGAAGTGCATAATAGCAAGCTTTGTTGTACCAAGCACTTTGGTAATCAGGTTTAATAGAGAGTGCTTGATCGTTGGATGCGATCGCATCTTCATTGCGTCCTAAATTCTGTAGCGCAATCCCCCGGTTGTACCAAGCTTGGTGGTAATCAGGTTTAATAGAGAGTGCTTCATCGTAGGATGCGATCGCATCTTCATAGCGTCCTAAATTCCTTAGCGCATACCCCCGGTTGTACCAAGCTTGGTGGTAATCAGGTTTAATAGAGAGTGCTTCATCGTAGGATGCGATCGCATCTTCATTGCGTCCAGCATACTGCAAATTTCCCAGATTAAATAGTAAATCATATTGAATATCAGGCGTTTGGTGGTCTTCTGCATTAAAGTTATCCTTAAACCGTTCTCGCTGTTGGTTCAGGTTAATTAAAACAGGTGGTACACCCTTCCAACTATATAAATATCTATCTATGCTATCCCAACCTGTTAACCTTTTGCATTCTTCATATTCATAAAATGAATGCTCTAATCCTGTAATAAATAAAATATTTATCTCTTTTTTATTATCTAATTTATCAATTCTTTCATATAAATTATTAACAGCTTGCTTCAGCCGTATAACTTCGATATTTTTATTATTAATATCTTCTTTTATTTTAGTAATTAACTGCTCACCCCCAGCCGGAGAACAACGGACAAATAATAAACCAAAGCCTTCTGTAAAATTCAGCGTGCGGACTAAGGCTTGATATTCTTCATCTGGTTGTGATGGTAAATCTTCATCCAACTTTGTCAGTTCTAATGCCATAATCTTAGCCGTGTAATATCAAGTCCGCTTAATTACTTATAATTCAATACGCTTGGGTTTTTGAGACGCGATAAATCGCCGTCTCTACAATAATAATTCCTTTGTAGAGACACTTAAGCTTTGTAAGGAGACTTCAGTTAATGCTAAATCTTTTAAATCTTGCCAACGTTCATTTAACCAATTTAATAAACTAGTTGGAGAAGTGCTATCTTTTAATTTTTCTATTAAATGGCGCGTACAAGCCAAAAGAATATCAGTATATTGGGCATCTTCTGGATCAATATCTTGTTCATCGGCGGGAAAATAAACAACAAAGCAACCTTGCTCATCTAAAAATTGCTGAAGACGCAGCAATTCTGTAGATTTTCCAGCACCGCGATGACCTGCATACAATTGAGAGGTCATTCTGTCTGAATACAAAATTTCTCTACCTACTTCTACTAATATATCACTTTCTCCCCGCACTTCTGTACAATCAACGTAAGCGGGATCTCCTGCGGGTAAGGGTCGAAATGGGTCAAAAGCATTATATATCCGCTTTAAAAAGGCAAAATTCTGGATCATAAATCTAAATTTATCAGGTTAGCGCCATACTATCGCAAACTTACAAAGAAAGGCAGAAAATGGTGCAACTTGTAGGCGCAATAGCTTATGATGTCCGGGCAATTAAACAGAATACCCAGAACCCCACCCCCGACGATTAAAATCGCGGCTACACAAACAAAGTCCGCGATTAGGCGGACTAATCTGAAAATAGGGTTTCAAATTTAATCTGGCGAGAGTAATAAAAGAGCGTTATGCAATAGACATCGACCGAATTTAATTATGCGTTACCCGAAACCCTTGTAGAGACGTTCCGCCGGAACGTCTTTACGTATGAATCTGGAGATGTCTAATAGACATCGACCGAATTTAATTATGCGTTACCCGAAACCCTTGTAGAGACGTTCCGCCGGAACGTCTTTACGTAGGTGGGTAGAAAAAATTATCGTTGTGGTCAGGGAGTAGTGAGTAGTGAGTAGTGAGTAGGGGTAAGGCTTTGAGATGAATTTACATTCTGTTACATAGTTTCGTTTATTTCCGCCTACTTACTTACGTATGAATCTGGAGATGTCTAATAGGTCTAGTGGTTCATTGAATTCGGGCAGTCGTTCATTGAAATCGGGCAGTCGTTCATTGAAATCGGGCAGTGGTTCATTGAATTCGGGCAGTGGTTCATTGAATTCGGGCAGTGGTTCATTGAAATCGGGCAGTGGTTCATTGAAATCGGGCAGTCGTTCATTGAATTCGGGCAGTCGTTTATTGAAATCGGGGAACTACCGAGGATTTACATATAACCATTCGATATTTTTGTAATAAATAATTAAAATATACTGAATAATGCGGGTGTCAAATAACCCTAATTCTGTTTATCCTAGTGCTGTACAGTTCAGGGTAGAAGTCATTTTTTATCCTGGCGCATCATTAATAATAGGAAAGTGATTTATGTCACGTCCAAAACGCGGGTCTAAAGTACTTGATAGAGCGCAGCGTCGGATTGCGGCTTTGAAATCGATCAGTGCCACCTTAGATTTAGGCAATGGGGTAACAATTGACTCCTTTGCAACCCTCATCAAAACAACCCAAGATAAGTTGGAAGTTTATAACTCAAGCCTCTCCACCGTGGATCTGACTCAGGGAGCCTTAGAACTTGCCGAAAAGTCGCTGATGGAACTAACAGAACATATGTTACTCAGTGTAGCTGCAAAGTATGGCAAGAATAGCGATGAGTATAAAATGGCAGGGGGTGTTCGTCGAAGCGATCGCAAGCGTCCAGTGCGGAAGCCTAAACAAGAAGCTGTTGCTTGATTGTTCAAGCGATCGCTTTATCTTGGGTGAAGGTGCTGGAATTGCGACCATTATTAAGTTTAACGAAAGCGATCGTATCTTGCGTTTTTATTGAATACACGTCTAGACGTTCCGGCGGAACGTCTCTACAAGGAGAGGGGTTTTATGCATGTACCTCCTAAACCTAAAATATGCTGTTATTAAGTTTAACGAAAGCGATCGTATCACTTTAACTGGTGGTTTAACTTTCAGCAACTTGAACATCAGTCAAAGCGGTAACGATACCTTCATCAGTGTGAGTGCAGACTTGCTAGAGTCACTATTGACTTTTGACTCTAGGACTTATATTAAGTTTGGATAATTTAGTTATAATTCCCACAGTTATTGCACCCCGATAAAGCTGTGCTTTGTCAGGGTGAGGTTTTTTGCCGGACGGTAATCCTACTTGAGAATGATGTGAAGACCGATCTTCGTAGTTGTCTGGGTCTTTTTACAATAACTTTATCAGAAGAAATTTTATTGTTTTTCACAGAAGCGCTGTTTAAACGGCTTCATTAGTTAGCTGAGTCAAAAGCCTATGCAACCCACTAACCCGAACCAATTTACCGAAAAAGCCTGGGAAGCGATCGCCCACACTCCAGATATTGCCAAACAATATCAACTCCAGCAGATCGAAAGCGAACACTTAATGAAAGCGCTGCTAGAACAAGAAGGACTCGCTAGCGCTGTTTTTACCAAAGCGGGTGTAAACCTCCAAAAATTACGCGATCGCACTGAAGAATTCATTCAACGTCAGCCGAAAGTATCCGGTAGCAGCACTTCCGTCTACTTAGGACGCAGCTTGGATACTCTGCTAGATCGCGCTGATGGGTATCGCAAAGAATTTAAAGACGAATACATCTCAATTGAACACTTATTACTCGCTTACGTCAAAGATGATCGCTTTGGCAAAAGTCTATTCCAAGAATTTGGATTAGACGAAGGCAAATTAAAGAATATCATTAAACAAATTCGTGGGAACCAGAAAGTGACCGACCAAAATCCAGAAGGCAAATATGAAGCACTGGAAAAATATGGGCGTGACCTCACAGAAGCTGCCCGTCAAGGTAAACTTGATCCAGTGATTGGACGAGATGATGAAATTCGCCGTACTGTGCAAATTCTCTCCCGTCGTACTAAAAATAACCCCGTACTTATTGGTGAACCTGGTGTTGGTAAAACTGCGATCGCTGAAGGATTAGCACAGCGCATCATCGCCGGTGATGTCCCTCAGTCGCTCAAAGACCGCAAGCTGATAGCTTTAGATATGGGTGCTTTGATTGCGGGGGCAAAATTCCGGGGTGAATTTGAAGAACGTCTCAAAGCAGTATTAAAAGAAGTTACCGAATCTGGCGGCAATATTGTATTATTTATCGATGAAATTCATACCGTAGTTGGCGCCGGTGCTACTCAAGGTGCGATGGACGCAGGTAACTTGTTAAAACCGATGTTAGCGCGGGGTGAATTGCGCTGTATTGGGGCGACAACTCTTGATGAATACCGCAAGTATATCGAAAAAGATGCCGCTTTGGAAAGACGCTTCCAGCAGGTTTATGTCGATCAGCCGACTGTATCCGATACTATTTCGATTTTGCGGGGGTTGAGAGAACGTTATGAAAACCACCACGGGGTAAAGATTTCTGACAGTGCTTTAGTTGCCGCTGCTATATTGTCGAGTCGATATATTAGCGATCGCTTTCTTCCCGATAAAGCGATCGATTTGGTAGATGAAGCAGCAGCGAGACTGAAAATGGAGATTACCTCCAAACCCGAAGAACTCGACGAAATCGACCGCAAAATTCTCCAATTAGAAATGGAAAGGCTTTCTCTGCAAAAAGAAAGCGATGCAGGTTCTCGCGAACGTTTAGAAAGACTGGAAAAAGAACTTGCGGATTTTAAAGAAGAGCAAAGAACCCTCAGTACTCAATGGCAGTCTGAAAAAGATATTATCACCAAAATTCAGTCTGTTAAACAAGATATTGAACGGGTAAATCTGGAAATTCAACAAGCTGAACGCGACTACGATCTCAACCGCGCTGCTGAGTTGAAATATGGCAAATTAACAGATTTACATCGTCGATTAGAAGCGGCAGAAAGTGAACTTGCACAAACTCAAAAAAGTGGAAAATCACTGTTGCGAGAAGAGGTAACTGAAGTTGATATTGCGGAAGTTATTTCTAAGTGGACGGGGATTCCCATCAGCAAGTTGGTAGAATCTGAGAAGGAAAAACTGCTGCAATTAGAAGATGAACTGCACCATCGGGTTGTGGGACAAAATGAAGCAGTAACAGCTGTCGCAGATGCCATTCAGCGATCGCGTGCCGGACTTGCAGATCCCAATCGTCCCATTGCTAGCTTTATTTTCCTCGGTCCTACCGGTGTGGGTAAAACTGAATTAGCGAAAGCGCTAGCAGCATATCTCTTCGACACCGAAGAAGCTTTGGTACGAATTGATATGTCTGAGTACATGGAAAAACACGCAGTCTCTCGCCTCATCGGTGCGCCTCCCGGATACGTGGGATACGATGAGGGCGGACAACTCACCGAAACAATTCGCCGTCGTCCTTATGCGGTGCTGCTATTCGACGAAATCGAAAAAGCACACCCCGATGTATTTAATATCTTCCTGCAAATTCTTGATGATGGGCGTGTGACTGATGCCAAAGGTCATAAAGTTGACTTTAAGAACACGATCATCATTATGACCAGCAACATCGGTTCCCAGTATATTTTAGATGTGGCAGGGGATGATTCACACTATGATGAAATGCGTCATCGCGTGATGGAAGCGATGCGAAATAGCTTCCGTCCTGAGTTTCTCAACCGCATTGATGAAACAATTATCTTCCATGCCTTGCAGAAACAAGAATTGCGGCATATTGTGCAGTTGCAAGTAGAAAGACTGCGGCAAAGATTGAGCGATCGCAAGATTTCTCTGAAACTTTCCGATTATGCTCTTGACTTTTTGGCAGAAGTAGGATATGACCCTGTATTTGGGGCGCGTCCTTTAAAGAGAGCGATTCAGCGGGAGTTAGAAACTCAAATCGCCAAAGCCATCTTACGCGGTGAATTCAATGATGGTGATACGATTTTTGTGGATGTGCAGAATGAGCGCTTATCTTTCAATCGCTTGCCAGCTGAGGTGTTTACGGGCTAATTAGATGCAAGATTAAGACCCCGATTTCTCGAAGGATACCATTGACGAATGGTAGGTGTGACCCCTCATTTAACAAAAACCCCTGTAGAGACGTTCCGCACCGAACTTCTCTACAATTAGACATCTCCAGAAAACAATGTAGAGACGTAGCAGTGCTACGTCTCTACAAGGGTTTGGGGCAACGCATAGTTCATTTCTACTCCTATGTCTATTGTGTGGGATGACGAAAACAAGAAAATTATTCATCAAAAAATACTTCATATATGTCAGTAAATAAGTGGGCATAATTAAAGATAAAATGTATTATTTATTCGTAGTGAGGGGTTTACTGCTCACTTACATTCATTTTTAAGCACTGAAGTGCTTACTACGTATGATATGTTTATTTATACTTCGGCAAGTTAGCTGATTATTTAACCCGGAATGATCTAGTTAAGTAATGTAGTTTTTAATGAATGCACAAATAACAATTAGCGAAGGAGAAATTCTATGTCATTAGAACAGGTTGATGCTTTTTATGATCTTGTGAGTTCAAATCAAGCTATTTACGAGGAATATTACAATAAGTGCTGTCGTCCGGGCTTTTTAGGCAGTTATCATTGGGATAAAAGCAAGATTGTTGATTTTGCGGCTAATCTAGGCTACAGCTTTAGTGAAAATGATTTAGATCAAGTATGGTTTGGAAATGAGCCAAGTTTTTCTGCTCAATCGCTGAATTTATCCAAATCCGGGTATATGTCTTGAATTAATTGGCATTTTTAGATCTTTTAACTGAATAATTTTAGAATAGACATCGAACTCAGGTTAATTAGGGGTTGCCCGATGCCAAGAGACGTAGCACTGCTACGTCTCTACGGATGACTCTGGAGATATCTAATATACGTTTCGATATGACTACAATCAAAGACGCATTCCCTAGTGGGGAAAGCGTGGTAGAGATGTAGCACAGAATACTCTCTAAAAATCTGAAGCTGGTTGCTGTAAAAATTCTATTTCCTCTGGGGTAGAAATGCGCCCTAAAATTGCATTGCGATGAGGAAATCGCCCAAAACGTTCAATTATTTCCAGGTGACGATATGCATATTCGATCGCACTGGTGCTGTCAGGATCGTGACTGAGTTGCCCAAATAGCTTTACACTCTGATGCTGATGATCGAGATTTTCGCTGTGTTCAAAAGGCAAGTAGACAAACCAGCGTTCTACAGGCAAAAAGTGGCAATCGTAACCGAATGCGATCGCTTGCTGCGCTGCTGAAAGTGCCTCCCAATCAGTAGCGAAGGCTTCAGGAGTACCCCGAAATATACTTCGGGGAAACTGATCTAACAACAAAATTAGCGCTAGACAAGTTTCGGGTAAATCGATCCAATCGTCTAGGTGTCCCGCTGCGGCTTTTTGGTAATCTGTGCCGAATCGAGTTCGCAGTTCTTCATCAAACTCTGGTGTTTTATTAAACCAAGTTTTTTGAGGTTTCCCGTAACTCGCTTCATTGCGATCGCCAAACCAAAATTCTAAAATAGGTTTTGCCTGTGACATTGCTATTATGTCCGTTTAATTAACAGTAATAAAAACCTACCTACCGTCGTAGAGACGTTCGGTTCGTAACGTCTTTACATCCTAGAGACGTTCGGTTCGTAACGTCTTTACATCCTAGAGACGTTCGGTTCGTAACGTCTTTACATCCTAGAGACGTTCGGTTCGTAACGTCTTTACATCCTAGAGACGTTCGGTTCGTAACGTCTTTACATCCTAGAGACGTTCCGCCGGAACGTCTTTACATCCTAGAGACGTTCCGCCGGAACGTCTTTACAAAAGTAAGTAATTTACCAGACATACTATTACTGACCTAACATAAGCACTTGTCGCATTTTACGCATATTGGCGGGCAATTCTAAATTCATTGCTTGCTGAATAAACATCGACGGTATGGGAATATTAGGCGTAGCTTGGACAGTATAAGCTAGCAATGTGCCATTACCGCAATCTTTTAGTTCTAAATTAGCTGTAAAGTCTTCAAAAGTTCCTTTTTCCATCCGAAATTGAATTCTCTGCCCAATTTCTTCGGCAACGTGGAGGTAGATTTCAACTTGTGCCGTGAAAAATAAAAAGGCTTTTTGTGCTGCTTGATACAGACGCTTGACTTCACCTCGTTGTGTAATTTCGCTCTTTGTAATATCAGGAAAATATTGCACCCAACGGGGGTAATCTGTTAATTGCTGCCAGACATGCGATCGCACTAAAGGCACATACATCCAAGCTGTGGCAGCACCACCCCAAGCATTGTGCGTGTGCGATCGCGTTTCTACCAAAATCTCACCTTGCATCAGTAATTTTTGCTTGTCTTGACTCCAAGTCATATCGTCACCTTTAGTAATATTTGGGATATAAGACGCAGACATATTGATTTTGGTTACTCCTCAAAGCCACTTACACAGTTAAAATGTCAAATCTTTAACTTCATCGATCACAACCAACTAATTGTAGTTCCACTTCCATAGATGAATTTTCCGGAAAAACTCCTTCTAAGCTAATTATTCCCAATATTTACGTAAAAGTATGTAATTTTATGATGACTTTCCCTTCATGGCTAAATATTCAACTAGCTCAATTGCTCCCCGCTCCGTTGGTACAAACAATTTTAAGAGCTTATACTCATAGAGCAATATCAACAAACGCCAAAACTTCCAACTGGCAAGGAAATCATGCCACGCATCTTTGACAACATTGACTTACAACTACTGCCGATTTTGCGGGATACCCTCAAAGTATCTTATCGGGCTGATTTTTGCGTGGGCTATTTCAACGTCATAATCAGAATCGCCTTCTATAATTTTTAGCGATCGCACAAAACTCCGTGCTGAACTTGACAGAATCATTGCTCACCTCTACGGTTTAACCGATAATATTATGAATGATTCCCAACATCTAAACCAGAAGCAGCTAGCACTTTTACCAACAGATGAAGATATTGCTTTTTATGAAGAACACGGGTGGTATATCTCTCAAAAAGTGCTTGCTGAAGAAATTATTGATGAGGCAATTAAAGGTAGTGAAAGATATTACCGAGGAGAGCGAGATACACCACTTCCCATCAGCAGCGGTTATAGCGATTGGCAACCGAAAGATGGGTACAATGTTATTCGTAATAACGAATTTGTTTCTTTGCAAAACCAGCAATTACGCTTTTTGGCATTGCAACCAATCATTGGTGCGATCGCTTCACGACTAGCCAAAACTAAGCAAATTCGACTATTAGACGACCAACTAGTTTACAAACCACCTCAAGACAAAAATGGCAAAACTGCCGTTGGTTGGCATAGCGATCGCGCTTATTGGTCTACTTGCAGTTCACACAACTTACTAACAGCTTGGATTCCCTTTCATGACTGCGACGAATTAAATGGATCTTTGGTTGTGCTAGACAAAAGTCATAAATGGTCAGATATCGAAAATACGCGATTTTTTAATAACCATAACTTAGAAGATATCGAAAAGCAATTTTATCAGCAAAAACGAGAAATTATCAAAGTAGCGATCGCATTAAAAAAAGGTCAAATCAGCTTTCATCACTGTTGGACAATTCATGGAAGCTATCCCAACTACAGCAACTCCTTTCGCTTGGCAATAGCAGTACATCTCCAAGATGAAAGCAATTATTATCAACCTTTTTGGAATCATCAAGGAAAAGAAATTCATATCATTGATGAATTCTTATGTCGAAAATTGCCTAATGGTGAGCCAGATTTCCGCGATCCAGCAGTATTTCCTCTTTTATGGTTAGAAGATAATCAAATTTAAATATTTGAGAAATCATATCATATCCGGTAAATCAAACATACTGTAGAGACGTTCCACCGGAACGTCTTTAGATAGAATTCTTTCTCTGCGATCCTTTGCGTTTTCCTCTGCGATCCTTTGCGTTTAAAAAATAATTTATTCTAACCTAATAGACATCTCCAGAAAACAATATAAAGACGTAGCACTGCTACGTCTCTACAAGGGTTTGGGGCAACGCATAGTTCATTTCTACTCCTATGTCTAATATCTATCATTCATCACTAATCAGCAAAACAATTTTACCTGTCACAGATCCACTTTCCAATAATTGATGAGCTAGATCCGCTTTTTCTAAAGGAAAAGTTTGACTAACATGAATTTTCAACTTGCCCTCATCAATCCAAGTAGCACACTGTTCTAAAATGTCTGCTTGATGCTTTTGTGCTTCCACTAAACCTTGGGACATTGGTGTCAACATTAATTCAAAACCAATGCGAAGATTACGCAGTCGGGCAACTTTCCAAACAGTGTTTGCATCAGGTTCCAAAATCGTCACAATATCACCATAAAAACGCACTGCGGGAAAGGTTTTCTGAAAAATTTCTCCACCTACGGTATCAAAAGCTAAATCTACACCTTCACCGTTTGTCCAATTTAAAACAGCTTGCACAAAGTCGGTTTGTTTGTAAAAAATTACTTCGTCAGCACCTAGTTGTTTCACAAAATTAGCTTTTTCTTGAGAACTCACAGTTGTGCAGACATCAGCACCTTTAAGTTTCGCTAGTTGAATTGCTACATGTCCAACACCACCGGCACCCGCATGAATCAAAACTTTTTCCCCAGGTTGCAGTCGTCCTCTTTCATACAACGCTTCCCAAGCAGTGATTAACACCAAAGGAGCAGCAGCAGCTTCTACAAAGGATGCCGAAGCGGGTTTACGGGCAACAAACCGCTCATCAATCAGGGTAAATTCTGCATAATTACCTTGATGTGCGCCCAATCCACCATTGCAAAAATATACCTCATCACCTACGCGAAAACGCTGAACAGCCGCACCGACAGCTTCAACAACACCTGCACCATCACATCCTAAAATGGCAGGCATATTATCTGGGTAAAAAGTGCCGCGTTTGCGAAGTTTTGTATCAATAGGGTTAACCCCAGCTGCTACCAACCGTACCAGAAGTTCCGTTTCTCCTGGGGGGACGGCAGGTTTTGCTATAGACTTCATTTGCAGAACTTCAGGATTACCAGATGCTGTCATTAAGACTGCTTTCACGATTTCTTCCTCCGCACTCAACCTAGATACACGCTTATAAGGCAACTTTAGCGTAATAGGGTAAAGTGCGATCGCTTCTTCCTACCTGAATATGAAAAAGCTGCGAAATATTGACTTTCGCAGCTTCGGTGTGGTGTGAGGAACTTAACTCATCTCATATTAAACTTATCTGACCAAAAGCAATGCGCTTGTTACAGTTTTTGTAACGAAGTTGTTCTCACAGCAAAGCACCACCACAACTCGAACCACATCCAGCGGTACAACCATAGCAATAAGCGGCAGTTTGTACCTCATCAATTAAGTCTAAATTGCCAGCTTCTAGCAACTTAGCAACTGTCAAGGTTTCCCCATTGCGAGTTTTCGCAGGTAGATTCATCATTTGGTTAAAGTCACAATCATAGACATTACCTAAATAGTCAATTGAAAACTCATCACGACACATCAAATTTTCAATTGTACTACCATTAAAATGCGACTCTAAAAACTGCAAATAGGGTGCGTAAAGCTTCTTTCGCTCTAAATGCATTTTAGTTCGACCTACTGGAATGTTTGTGATTGTGAATAGGTTGTTAAACACAATTTCAAAATGTTCTTGCAAGAACATTTTATAATCCTTTTCCAGCTTGCTCTGTTCGGGAGTTAAGGAAAAATTTTCCTTTGTAGGTAATTGCGGATTATACACCAAATCTAAAATTAAATTTGGTTCTTTTCCATAACCAACTTTGTTCAACCATTGTATGGCACGAATCGAATCATCGAAAACGCCAAGACCCCGCATTTTATCAACATTATCTGCTAAATAGCAAGGTAGAGAAGCAACAACTCTCACTTGATGTTTCGCAAAATATTCTGGTAAATCACCAAAACCATCTTCAAAAAAAATTGTCAAGTTCGACCGAACAATTACCTGTTTACCTGTTGCTTTTGCGGCTTCTACCAGTGGCTTAAATCCATAATTCATCTCAGGGGCACCACCGGTCAAGTCAACAATTTTAATTTCTGGAAATTGATGAATTAACTCTATTAACTGTTCGCAAATTTCCGGGGTAAGTTCTTCTGTGCGTTTTGGTCCCGCTTCCACATGACAGTGCGTACAAGCGAGGTTGCAGCGCTTACCCAAATTAATTTGTAACACACTAATTCCCTTTTTTGTCAAGGGAGAACTTAGTTTCTCTTTGAAAGGTGTTATTGTTGTGGTTGATTTGGTTTGCATTGGCTAATACTTGATTAAAATGACGAGAATTAAGCCCTTATTTAACAACAACCGCCGCCATCATAGTACCATGTAGAGTCAGTAACGATTATCTCTTTTGGCATTAAGTTATTAAGCTTTGCGGCTGTTTTATCGCACACTGCCGCTGGAACTCCACGTTGAAGAATATGTCCGGCTGAATCGTCAAAAATCTCTTCTGCACCTGCGTAAATTGCTGTTTTACCTGTAAAAATACAAGCGCCATCTTCGGGAATGATAACTTTAAAAGAGACAGAATCGAGACTTTCTAAAAGTAAATTATCTGGCAAATTGTAAGTCTGAGAATCTAGAAGACGATAAGGACGACGAGCGCGAATTTCAACTTGACCAAAACCAGCCTGGATGATACGTTGAGTATATTCTTCATAAGTGAGTGCGCCTGATAAACACATCGCTCGTAACCGCTCATCTTGTTGTAAATGAAGGGCAATTGGAGAGGTCGCGATGGGGTCACTCATTTGCAAGCGACCACCTGGTTTTAATACTCGATATGCTTCTTTTAAAGCACGAGTTAAATCTTCTGGTTCAAAGATATTAAAAAGGCAATTTTGCGCCACTACATCGACAGAAGCATCATCAATTGGTAAGTTAAAAGCATCGCCTTCGCGAATTTCTACAAAGCTGATATCAAACCAAGAATTTTCTTTTGCGGCAATTTCCAAATTGCGTGTAGCAGCTTCACGCATCGCTGCAACGGGATCGACTGCAATTACAGCACTCTGACGACGCGAAAAATAAGCAAATTGCAAGGCTTCTAACCCACCACCAACGCCAACATATAATACTGTAGGTTGGTTTACCAGTTCAGTAGCGTGAACGGTGGTGCCGCAACCATAGTTCATTTCCTGCATTTCCAAGGGAATATGCAATCCTGGCAATTGCAAGGATGAACTTTGGACACAACAAAGTCCAACTTGGGGCGTTTGTGCGACTTCGCTGTAGAATTGCGCTGCTGCTTCTAAATAGGTCATTGTGGTTGTGAAGTTTAAAGTTCGCTTTATGAATAGTAATACAACTAACTTTATGTAAGATTAATTTTTGCTGAATGTATCGCAAGTATTGTATTTTGAGATACAGGTAATTATAATATTCCCACGCAAAAGGCTTTTGTTTGATGTTGAGATTTGTCAAATTAGACATCTCCCGAAAAGACGTAGAGACGTTCCGACGGAACGTCTTTACATTGTAAGTAATAAACGTGACATGAGATGAGTCAATTATCGGATGATGACATTTACCAAGAAGTCGGTAAAATAGTCGCCAACTTTAGAATCCTTAAATGCTACGAATGCGCTCAAGCTGTGATGCAATGGTTGGCAAAAAATGGTATTGAGGGCAGAGTCATTAAAATTCAAACTGCCTATGGTGAAGATTATATAATTAGTACACGCTTAGAAAGTCAGGGAATAATCGATTCAATTACACTCAATGGGATTCATTACGGGGTAGTGGTTAAAGAAAGAGTCTTTGATAATCTCTCAACGGAAGGATTACCTACAGAGGATTGGTTAAATGATTTTCAATGTCCCAGTGAAGAGTTTTTGATTGACTATTTGAATGAGTTGTAAAATAAATTAGTAACTTGGAACAAAGTTAAATAAGTAATATGAGTAGATTGTTTGAAGTTTTGCAAAAAATTCACAGAAAACCAGGTATGTATATAGGACATGCTTCAGTTAGCGACCTTTTTATGTTTTTAGTAGGTTATAAAACTGCTTTAAGAGAATTGAAAATTGAATCAACTGAGGATGAAATGGATTTTTATCGTGAGTTCCAACCTTGGTTGCAACAAAAGTATCATGTCTCAACTTCTAATTCTTGGGCAAAAATTATTATGCTCTACTGTGTGAATGAAAAGGAAGGATTTGAGAGTTTCTTTAAGTTACTTGATGAGTTTTTGGCACGGAATAAGAATTTAGAATCTCATCCAATAGCTAGCGCGAACAAAGTTGTATCGAAAGGCTTGAATGATGAATACAACTTTAAGTAACAAAAAATACTTTAATTTACGCAGATATTTATTTAGCTAGTTTGCTGCTTTGATAAAAAATAACCTCTACCAAAAGATATACTTGTGAAAATAAGTAATTTTTATGTGTATATTCAACAATATTTAACTTTTACCAAGAAAATAAAATTAACATTAAATAGTAGCCAATTTGTTATCTTGTTTGATAACCTCTTTTAAAGGTCATAATCTTGATTTATGGGTATTTCTTTGAGATTCGACCAAATAACAACTAGCAGTAAATCTATAACTGCACATTTTTTAGGTAAAGAAAAGATTGGTCATAAGTAAAATGACCATCATTTTCAAGTTAACTAAAATCGCATACTTGTAAGTTCGTCAAAACCCTTATTTAATGGAGTTCGGCATGATATTAGCAACCCCGACTCAATCAAAGCCTTTAACTGATGAAGAACTGCATAAAATAAACGCTTATTGGCGTGCAGCTAACTATCTTTCAGTTGGACAAATCTATTTACTAGACAATCCACTACTCAAAGAACCGCTGAAGCAAGAACACGTCAAACCTAGACTTCTCGGTCATTGGGGGACAACTCCGGGGCTTAACTTTATTTATGCTCACCTCAACCGGGTGATCAAAAAGAATGACCTGAATACAATATATATTGCAGGTCCCGGTCACGGTGGTCCGGGGTTGGTCGCTAACACTTATCTGGAAGGGACTTACAGCGAATATTACCCGAATATTTCCCCAGATGCGGAAGGGATGAAGAAACTCTTCAAACAGTTTTCTTTTCCTGGTGGTATTCCCAGTCACGTTGCACCAGAAACTCCGGGATCGATTCACGAAGGTGGTGAACTGGGCTATGCTTTATCTCACGCTTACGGTGCAGCTTTCGATAATCCTGACTTGATTGTTGCTTGCGTTGTTGGTGATGGTGAAGCGGAAACCGGACCTTTAGCAGCTAGTTGGCACTCGAACAAGTTTCTCAATCCGGCGCATGATGGTGCTGTATTGCCGATTTTACACCTCAACGGTTACAAAATTGCTAACCCAACAGTGCTGGCACGAATCAGCCATGAGGAGTTAGAAAGTTTATTTGTGGGTTACGGCTATAAGCCTTATTTTGTCGAAGGTTCCGACCCAGAAATTGTACATCAATTGATGGCGGCAACCCTGGATACTGTGATTCGGGAAATCAAAGAGATTCAAGAAAATGCTCGGAATAATGGCTTGACAGAGCGATCGCCTTTTCCGATGATTATCCTGAGAACTCCTAAAGGTTGGACGGGACCAAAAGAGGTTGACGGCAAAAAAACAGAAGATTTTTGGCGATCGCATCAAGTTCCTTTTGGAGAAATCGCATCCAAACCAGCGCACCTCAAACTCCTCGAAGAGTGGATGCAAAGTTACAAACCAGAAGAACTCTTCGATAGTAATGGTACACTAATTCCTGAATTAGCCGAACTCGCCCCCAAAGGTCAGCGTCGCATGGGAGACAACCCCCACGCTAACGGTGGTGTTTTGTTGCGCGATCTAAAAATGCCTGACTTTAAAAATTACGCCGTTGATGTTGACAAACCGGGTACAGTTGTTGCCGAAGCTACCAAGGTAATGGGTCAATTCCTCCGGGATGTCATAAAACTCAACTCCGAAGAGCGCAACTTTCGCATCGTTGGACCAGACGAAACTGAATCGAATCGGTTGGGTGCTGTATTTGAAGTTACAACAAGAGCTTGGGATGCCGAAATACTCCCAGAAGACGAAAAGCTGTCCCTCGATGGACGAGTGATGGAAATTCTCAGCGAACATACCTGTCAAGGTTGGTTAGAAGGATACCTGCTCACCGGTCGTCACGGCTTCTTTTCTTGCTATGAAGCGTTTATCCACATAATTGACTCAATGTTCAACCAACATGCCAAATGGTTGAAAACTACTCGTCATATTCCTTGGCGCCGAGCGATCGCTTCTCTCAACTACCTACTAACTTCTCACGTTTGGCGACAAGACCACAACGGTTTTTCTCACCAAGACCCAGGTTTTATCGATCATGTAGTCAACAAAAAATCTGAAGTCATTCGGGTTTATTTGCCACCCGATGCTAACACGCTGCTGTCCGTCACAGACCACTGTTTACGAAGCCGCAACTATGTCAACGTCATTGTCGCCGGCAAGCAACCCGCGTTGCAGTATCTTGATATGGAAACTGCAATTAACCATTGTACCAAAGGTGTGGGCATTTGGGAATGGGCAAGCAATGACAAAGGCTTTGAACCCGATGTAGTGATGGGTTGTGCGGGAGATGTCCCGACGCTGGAAACCTTAGCGGCAGTAGATATTCTCCGCCAGAACTTCCCCGATTTGAAGGTGCGTGTGGTTAACGTGGTAGACTTGATGACGCTACAACCACAAAGCGAGCATCCCCACGGTTTGAGTGATAAAGACTTCGATAGTCTGTTTACGACTGACAAACCTGTAATTTTCGCCTTTCATGGCTATCCCTGGTTAATTCATCGCCTCACTTATCGTCGCACTAACCACGGTAACATTCATGTGCGCGGTTATAAAGAGGAGGGAACGACTACCACACCCTTTGATATGGTCGTCCTTAACGAATTAGACCGCTTTAGTTTGGTGGATGATGTCATTGACAGAGTGCCACAACTAGGGTATAAAGCCGCTTATGTCAAGCAAATGATGCATGACAAGTTGATTGAACACAAGCTTTATATTAACCAGCATGGTGAAGATATGCCAGAAATTCTCCACTGGAAATGGCAGCACTCAAATGATAATACTGATGTCGGTCACGAGGGGAGTTAAACAGAATGTAGAGACGTAGCACTGCTACGTCTCTACAATGGTTCTGGGGAACGCATATTTAAATTCTGTCGATGTCTAATCTACTTATTGCCCTATCAACTATCAACCAACAACTTTGATATCGCTGCGTTCTACATAATAAGAACCTAAGACAATAGCATCCATATGAGTTCTTAAAAAACACTTGATAGCTTCATCTGGTGTCCGGACAATGGGTTCATTTTCGTTGAGGGATGTGTTTAGGACAATGGGAACACCTGTGCGTTGAGCAAATGTATTAATCAAGTCCCAATAGAGGGGATTGGTACTGCGACTGACACTTTGTAAGCGTCCTGTGCCATCAACATGGGTAACAGCAGGAATTAGCTCTCTTTTTTCTGGACGAATTTTAAAGACTTTTTCCATGAATGGTGCCGGTTCATCGATTTCAAAGTATTCGCCTACTCTTTCTTCTAAAATGCTAGGAGCGAAGGGGCGAAACTTTTCCCGGAATTTGATTTTCAAGTTGATAATATCGCGCATATCAGCACGACGGGGATCGGCTAAAAGGGTTCGATTACCTAAAGCTCTAGCTCCAAATTCCATTCTACCTTGAAACCAACCCACTACTTTACCTTCACACAAAGCATCTACAACATGATTTAAAAGAGCATCGCGCTCTAATTTTTTCGGTTGCAAATTGTGATGTTGCAGGGCTAACAAACATTCTTCATCAGAAAATTCTGACCCCCAATAAGCATGATTTAAAACAAATTTTCTCGGTTGTTTTAGCATTTGATGCCAAACATAAAAAGCTGCACCAAAGCATGTGCCGTTGTCAGCCGCACCTATGGGAGTGTAGACATTTTTAAAGGGGGTATTTTGAGTTATTTTACCGTTAGCGACAGAGTTCATTGCTACACCACCCACCAAACAGAGATTTTCGCTCTTGTAGCGATCGCTTAAACGATTCAGCAGATGAAAGATAATTTCTTCAGTCACAGCTTGCACAGACGCGGCGATATTTTGATGCTTCGATGTCACTTCCGATTTTGGATCTCGCGCTGCACCGAGTAATTTTTCTAACTCTGGGCTGTGGAATGGTTGGACAGTTGGAGAACCACTTTCCCAATTCATCGCAATACCTTCGGTGTGGTGGTTAAAGTAGTCGAGATTTAATTCAAAGCTGTCTCCTTTGGGATATATAATTCGGCGAAAGGCTTCTAAGTATTCAGGTTCGCCATAGGGGGCTAATCCCATAACTTTATACTCATCACCGTAAGCCGGAAAGCCGAGGTATAAAGTAATGGCGTTGTAGAGGTAGCCGACGGAATGGGGGTAGTGAGTGCGAGAAAAATATTCTAACTCGTTACCGCGTCCGGCTGCCGAGAGAGTGCTGACAAAATCTCCCATACCGTCGATTGAGAGAATTGCTGCTTCTTCAAAAGGAGAAACAAAAAAACCACTAGCCAAATGGGTGGTATGATGTTCTAAATTATGGATTTTGGCGCGGATATCTTCTGCTTCGCAGTGACAAGCATCGGCTAGTTGTTGCAAGAGACTCGCAGATTTGCTTTGTTTGTTAAATCGATCCAAAAGCGATCGCACAGAAGGACGATTTTGTAGGGTAAATAGTAGCTTGCGATTGAGGTTGGCTTTGGGATTGAAAGATACTGCAACATGCTCTAAATCTGCTGCACTAATACCACCCACTTTTAAACAATAGCGGATAGATTCGGCGGGAAATCCAGCCCAATGTTTAACTCGATTAAACCGCTCTTCTTCAACTGCGGCAACGAGTTCACCGTTTTGGATTAAGCAAGCAGAGGCATCACCGTGATAAGCGTTAATTCCGAGGATATTCATGTTGGCTTTAATGTGCTAAATTATAAGTTTTTTTCAGATCGGCTCCGGTGTAGCCTGTAAAAACCCACACCAGAGAGCGAATACAATCACGTAGAATGCGAGTTTGGGGTTCTGGTGGATTGATTGATGGAGCAGAGACAGGAGTAAATGTTATACTTTGGCTACCAAGGATGATGGTGGCGATCGCCTTTGCTCTGGGCATATGAAAGCTGGAAGTAATTAGAAACAAGTGTTGTATATTGTGTTTCTTGAAGTCATTCACTAGAGAGGTAAAGTTAGTGACTGTATCAACAGCACGACGATCAATATGTACGCGTGTCAGAGATATACCTGCGGTTTGAAAAGTTTTGTGTATCTCGTCTCGGTTTGAGCCAGAAGATATCCAGATATCTAGGGATGGATACCACCGTGCTAGTTCCGCAGTCAAACTTTCCCGCTCCGCTCCACCACCTAAGATAAAGAAAGCTTGGGGTTGGGGAGCTTGGTAGGAGGCGATCGCTAATCTAATTGGAATGATACTCAGTATAACAAGGATAAAACCTACAAGAGCAAATATCCAATATTTCTTGGCTAGTAAATAAAATCGTTTCATCTTAAGAACTTTGTCAATTGACTGTTGAGGATACAGCTAGGCGATCGCTACAAATCGATTGACATGACAAACTGATTTTGAACGATGGATATCGTAGCTTAAGAGCTTTAATTATCGTGTAACTGCCTTGTGCCCACAACTAATATCATGTCCGCTTGATTACTTACTAAAGCCACAGAACCCCACCCCGTCAAAGCTGTGCTTTGTCTCCCCGGACCGCAAGCGGTCCGGGTTAGGGTGGGGTTCTTTATTATGCAACTTCATATTAAATTCGTATTAAGTTTACCGAAAAGTTGGGTCTAAAGCCCCGTCGTTCTACGACGGCTTTTGTTCTATCAAGGATCGAAGAAACTCCCTGATAATATCTGTTTTGGTTCGCTAAAATTTTTTGCGTATCGCTCAATCGCTTTCATATCTTAAGAGGGAAACTCTTACGTGCAACTGTTTTTCAAGCATTTAGTGTGCCAATGTGCTACAGTAATTATAGTGGAAAGGTAATCAACCACTTAAAAAACCTAGCCGTCGAAAGACAAAGCGCTGAACCTTGATAATTGAATTTATGCGGTTCTACTGCATTGTTCTAGTTTCCTCCTAGCAGTAGGTAAAAGATTCATAGGAGCTAGACGACTCAGATTTTTGAAACTGTTTGTTTCAAACTAAACAGGACTTGCACGGCAGTTGCGTGACTGTCGGCATAGCCGCCCAACGCACTGCTGGACTCAATGCAACTAGGGTAGGGCATACCCAAAGTTAACGCTTGGGGAGAATCCCGCCTCTGGTCTAGATGACGCAAGGACTCTAGGTTAAGTGGTTTCGTTGAACCAAGAATCCCTGTGCGTTTACGCCGGGGAGTGTCAAGAAATCTCTTCCGGATCAATCCCCATAGCCCGAAGTCTTTCAGCTAATCTAACAGCTTTTTGTTCGGCTTGTTCAGCCCGTTGACGTTCTTGTTCAGCCCGTTGACGTTCTTGTTCTGTCCGTTGACGTTCTTGTTCAACTAACTCACTTCCCCAAAGCAATAAATTTCCAGATTTATCCCACCAGCGTAACCAATAACCCTCAAACTCTGCTTTTTTCCCCATCCACGTACCCAGAAATAAGTTCAAAGCTTCTATCCAAAAGCGTTGATTTTCATCTGGGGATTGTACTTCGTACTTACCATTCACCAAGTTGTAAACTTCTAAAATAGGTATTTGCGGATGGAAAATCACGTAAGTGGGAATTTTTAAAATTTGTTCGTAAAAATACCACTTTCCGTAGGGATAATGAGGATTAATTGAGTATTCCCCTCCTTCCGTTGCTGAGATAAATTCCATGACAATAGTGGGGTTTTCTCCCTCAGCATGAGGAGTGTAGCTACGGCGAATTTCCCCTGGGGGTAAAGGCTTAACTGATGGGATATAAACCCAATCAGGAGCTTTGACAACTGTTTTGTCGCCAACTGTGGCACAAATACCAAAATTGCTGGCAATCAACATTGATTCGAGGATTAAGCCAGCTAATTCTAGAGATTCTCGCAGAGCAGCAGCTAGCAGGGGTTGCAGGTTACTTTCCACTGGTTCATCTGGTAGGGGAAAATCCGTCGGTAGTTTCTCCCAGGTTATAGGGGGTAGGGTATTTCGCGGCTGAAGTTGCAAAGGTGTCATGGTCAGAGGCGATCGCTAAAGGTATCCATTTCTTTTATAATAATTTGTACTTCTGACAGTACTGTCATCATTTTTTCAGGTAGAGATGGAAATTTCTGCTTATTTGTGAATTGACTTTTGCTCAAGGATAGATTGATAGACAGTGCTTAAGTTCTGAGCAATCGCACTCCAAGAGTATCGGCTATTCACCAGACGTTGACCATTTTCACCTAACTGTTGCCTAAGGAGTGGAGATTTGAGTAATTGAGCGATCGCATTTGCCAGGGTATCCTCTTCTCCCTCTACAACTAGTCCGCCTTTCGCTTCGGCAATTTCTGGAGCTATTTGCACACCAGGACTGACAATTACTGGCAATCCCACTGCCATAGCTTCTGCTACTGCAATGCCAAAGTTTTCTGAAAACGATGGTAAAACAAAGATATCAGACCCTTGGAGGAGCAATTGTTTATCCTCACCTGTGACGAAACCGGCAAATGAAGTTTGAGAAGTTAAACCGCAGTTTGCGATTAAATTTTTTAAATAATCAATATAGTCTGGCTCTCCTGCACCAGCTAAAATTAGATGGAAATTTTCATTTTGAGCAGCCAATTGCTTAAGCGATCGCACCAACAAATCGGGACGCTTTTTGTAATGGAGACGAGAGAGAAACAGCACTACTGGTATCTCACTCTCGATTCCATAAACATAGTGCAGCTTCTGTTTAGCTTCTGGCAAATAAATTGGCTGATTCACTCCTAAAGGTAAGGTAATCGTAGGAGTTTTAATGCCAAAATTACGCACATCTTCGGCTTCACTAGCTGATGTGCAATGTATAGCAGCAGCACAATTCAAATTATGTCGCTCAATCAAAAGTGTATATATTTGTTTTTTGAGACGACTTTGGGCTAAAGCCCAAGGCTCTAATTGTCCCATCGTTCGGACTGTGTAGGGAATAGCTTGCCATCTCGCAATTGTCGCGGCACAGCTAGAGCCATAGGAAAATAGATAGTGAATATCCAATAAGTCGTAATCTTTAATATGCTGCCAAAGCCAACGAGTCAGTGCTTCCGAGAAGATAAACTCCTTCATTCGATGAGAATACCGGGGCAAAAACCATACAGGAACTTGCTGATATTCGACACGTTCATTGAGGGGTACATTTAACACTAATTCATCTGAACCATTATCATTTGTCGTGGCAATTTCAGTGTCAACACCACACTCACGCAAAGCTTTGACTAAATTCAAAACTACTTCGGTTGGTCCCCCTAAACTTGGACTCACCGAAGGAATAACATGTAAAATTTTCACCTGGAATTCATTAAGCTAGCTAAGGTTTGTTTGAACTTTTCAAATCCAAAAGTATCTATTACTTTCCGCCGAAGAATTTCAGGCTGATACAAGATGGGATGGGGATAAGTGCCTTTTAAAATTTGGATCAAAGATTGAGCGATCGCTTCTACATCATCCGGGTTGACTAAAACACCTAATTCTCCCTCGCAAAGAGCATCAATTGCACCATCTTGGTTTCCTCCCAGCACGGGTTTGCCACAGGCTAATGCTTCTAAATATACAATTCCAAAGCCTTCGCCTTTACTGGGCATGGCAAAAACATTACAAAGATTGTAGTAGTCACATAGCTCATTGTCAGGTATAAACCCTGCTAGGGTAACGCAATCTTGCAAACCCAGTTGAACGATTAGTTGCTCAATTCGGCGGCGATCGTCGCCTTTACCAACTATTATATAATGGACATCTGGAAGCTCACGTCTAATTTCAGGTAAAGCTTGAATAATTTTGTCATAACCTTTGTAGCCATCAGCACTTGCTAATCGAGCCACGGTTAAAATAACTGGCTGTTCAGGTTTTAGTCCGTATCGGTCTAACAAATATTTCGGTTTATCTCTAATTTTGAAGCCACTGGCATCAAATGTATTAGGTAAAATCGATATTTTATTAGGATCTAAGTTCTGTTCTTTTAGCAGGCGATCGCGTGTGTAATTACTCACTGCTAGAATGCGATCGGCATGAAATAAACCAGTTTTGAGGGTAGGGTTTGTGATATTCCAAGCATCTACACCGTGAGCAACAGTCCAGTAAGGTACACCAGTTAGACGTTTTAACAAATAGGCAACAACCGTAAAATTCAAATGGGAAGAGATAATTAGATTAGGAGATTGCCAAAAACTAAATTGGAAAATTTGAATAGCAAAAGCAAGCGTCCTTAACTTTATATGCCACTTACCGGCAAAGTGAAATCGGGTATTATTTATCACGGAAAATTTTGAGAAGCTGCGAGTATCGTGTTTGAGAAAAACATCATACTCAATATTAGGATATAAGCTTTGCATCGCTTCCAGTAAAAAAGCTGAATAGACCTGTACACCACCTTTAAATTCAAAAATATTAGGAAACCATATGTGTAAATGCTTATATTTTTTATATTGGCGGTTATTTTTGATGTTTATATCCTGATTTAAAAAATAATCGGAGTCAACATTTATTTTCGTCATACGAGATATTTATTCACATAATTTTAGGTTTATTCAAAGATTTGTCGCCAATGACTTGCTGATAATTTTCAATATATTGATTAATCATGGTTTCAACTTGAAAATTTTGGCAATTAACAAATCCTTTTGTTTTATATTCTTCTAATATAGTAAAATAGTCAATAATTTTTTGTGCGGCTTTTTCAGGTTTATCCGGTTCTATATATATAGCTGCTTCTCCTCCTACATCATTCATCGGAGGACGGTTTGATGTAAACACGGGACAACCACAAGCTTGAGCTTCTATAATGGGCCAGCCAAACCCTTCATAAAGGGAGGGAAATAGTAAGGCAGTAGCAGAAGAATATAGCGATCGTAAATTTTCATTATCAATATTCAATAACTCTATAACTTTTTTAGTAATATTATGCGTATTGATAAACTGATGCATTTCCGCTGTCATCGGTTTACCAGCCATAACTAAATAAAAATCTGGTTCTTTGAGTTTTAGCATTAACTGATAAAAAATTTCTAAAACTCCCAAACGATTTTTGTACCAAAAATTTCCCCCAACATGAAGAATAAATTGGCAATTTTCAGGAATTCCTAAAACTTCTAAACGTTCCTTAGCCTCTATAGTTGTCATTGGGGTATAGGGATAGTTTAACCCCATATAAATACAACATACAGCACTTTCAGAAAGAGAACTCAGCCTTAACACATCGCTTCTAGTTTGTTCAGAAACACACACAATTTTTTGAGCTTGATTCAGTCCCTTCATCATCATTTGCTGCAATTGTTTGCCAGTCCATGCAGTTTTATATTCCGGAAATTCACCCAAACCAGAACGAACGGCTAATAAATCATGACAAGTTACAACATGAGGTATATTTCCTAGATATTTTGTGTAAACGGCATTACCGTGATCGCATATATGAACTACGTCTGCCCAAGATAATGCTTGACTCAATTGTGATGGAAAGAGAATTAATTTATCAATATAGCCTAACCATTTTTTTAATAACTGCGAAGATAAACCAAGGCTCCCAAAATACGGTATTGGACGAATGACACGCACTTGATGACCAAATTTAGTTAAATAGATTTCCAGTATAGAAGCAAACCTATCCATGCTTTGTATGGCATCTGGCTGGTAATTACCTATCAATAAAATGTTCATTTATTGCTCTTAATCTGGCTTCTTTATGATTATTTTGATTTGAGATACCATAGCATTCGCTTTGCATTAATAATTACGTGAGCAGGCAATAAAGAATTTACTATATATTTGAAAAAAGCTTCTATCGTTTGAGGTAATAATCTCTTTTGTAGTGCGAAGATATCTTGAGGTTTCAAAGTAGCAGCTGAAGAGTTAGGGAAAGCCGGATAAGTTCTTGGAAAACCGAATCCAAGATAATCCATTACCTCTGGAGTTAAATTATCAAGATATTCAGTATTAACTAGATTTTTTTCACCATGTCCTACATATTCACTACCAACTTGATCTACTTGAAAAAGTAAAGTAGTTCTGTTGTAATTCTCATTCTGAAAAGGTTCAGCCCGATGAATACCGTGGATATCACAAATTATCAAGCTTCCCTTTTTCATGGGAAATGAAAGTATATCTTTTTTATAATTTCTTTCGATAAAATCATCACTTAAGTAAATTTCATGGTCATATTTACTAGACCACTTATGAGAATCTTTCAGATATTGAAATGCATTTGTTGTCACATCGGAGAGATAAATTAAAAATAATAGACCAGGCATATTATGCTTGGCAACTAATTCCTTACCACTCTGCAAGTTATTGTCTGTATGCCAAGGCATGTGGGCTTTTTGATTAACTTGATAAACTCGATGATTTGTTAATTTATAATTATCATCAAAATATTCCTTGCAAATATCTAAAATTTTTCTATATGTAATGATGTCATATGTTTTTTTAGAGCTAGCTAAACAGTGAGTTAAAAATTTGATATTTTGGGAAATAACTACACCAACATCATTATCGTTGACTAAAATATGATTAAAATCTACTTCTTGAAGCAGTTCATCAATATATTGTTCTTCCAATACTTCTTCAGCGGCAAAATATCCCTTATTTTTTAGGTCATTAACTATTCGATTAGTACTGGCGTTTGTAAAATTTAAATGAAACACAATTTATTTTTCCTTATTTATTTTTTACAAGCAAATAACATCATATAATTCACGTTAAACAGACTTTGTAGCAAAAATGTGGAACAGTTTGTGCTGCTTATTTTCGTTGCATTAGATTGGGCAGGTAAACTTTGTTAATGAAATAAACCAAAACGATAGCAGCTGCAATATTTTGTCCACTTTCTACTAGGGAATTCCCAGGATTAATCAATGCAACTCCAGGCAAAAAATAATTACCAAAACCCACCCAATCATTAGAAAATAGTTTTTGTCCAGCTATAATATCAATAATTCTGAGGACAGTACCAAAAGCAAATAATCCGAAAAATACTCCTAAAGTACCAAAATTGAAATAAAATTCAGCAATATTTCCTATGCCTAGACTGGTTGTACCTTCTATCTTCAAACCAGCAAATCGGGTTACGAGATCTCCACTACCTGCAGATACTGGCTTATCTGGCCAAAGAATACGAGGGACTGTAGCTAATGCTGCCTGTTCTAATGTTTCGCCATAAACAAAATCAGCCATACCATAGGATATGCGATTGACACCCAGCCCTACTGTGGTATTAAAATTCAAGCGACCTTCAATAATTTCTAAATGTTTTTGCTCCCAAGGATTAAAAAACTCAAATGTAGTCACCATTTTCCATACTTGCTCAATCCGGGACTCTATGCCAGCTCCAGACCCAATTTTTGCACGAAGTAGGTCGCGATCGCGAAAGTACGTAACAAAAACAGATAAACCCAAAACTATAGTCAATAATCCTATAACCATGAGTTTCCATCGAGGGCGGTAAAAACTTAACACAAACATCAGTACAATTGAAAATCCAGCAATACCAAAACTTAGAAAACCCCCATTTAGCAAAGAGAATACGGGCATACAGCAGGCTGTCAGCAAGCAAAGTGAAAAACTTTTCTTGTCGTTCATACACCAAGCTTTCCAGCAAGCTAAACATAAACCCACAGAAAAGACTGTTAAACCAAAGCTTGTAACTGCAGCCAAGCTAGGAATTCGATTTATTGGTGATAATACGAAATAAAACGATAGACCTAATATAATGTATGCCTTATGTAAATTTAATTGAGATAAATTTGGCACTTTTCTGCGCCAATGGGTTTTGAAAAATTTTAGCACCCAACTAGCGAAGACAATGCTGCCTAAACCGAATCCGATAATCCCATAAACACTTTCCTGAAAACCTACGCTAGTGTTGGTTAAAGAAGCACCTTGGCTAAGATTGTAGGCAGACTTGGGTGCATACCAGGGAAAAGCATATATTAAGCCTCCCAAGAAGTGGTTCATTGATAAATTAAATAAATAAATCAATGGTAAACCCACACCAGGCAATTTCTTATTCCATTGATTGCAAGTGACCGAACTCACAACCAAAACCCAAATGAATAACCCAATAATTATCGATTGCCTCTGCTGTTCTTCCGTAAGCTCCGCAAGCATATTGCTCGACCCTTTCGCTTCAGTAAACTTGTATTAATGATAACAAAATTAGTTACTATTTACCCAAAGTTTCCTTGAAATCTTTTCAGCAGATCATACTGGACGGTAAATATCGGTTGCTTATCTTAGGGGTTGAACTTTATTAAGTATTAATTTTAAAATTTGAGGTTGATGAGAAGATGGCCGATGGCTTAAAGTTTCGCTTTAAGGCAGATAAATATATAGAAAATCCTTTTTTTTTGAAAATATCTATTGCACAGGCAAGGACCGCTGCCGATCCAATTTTGATTGTTTATGACATTCTTTTAAGCTAACCAATAACATAAACAAAACATGGAAAGATTGCAAAAATCTTTCCATGTTTAGCGTAATTAAAGATTTTACCGTGCGCCTGACAATAAATTGACTTCTCTGGATATGGATATGAACTATATCGCTAGATTCGAGAAAATTAATGTAATTAGGGATGATTTTTAGAAATTCTCTAATATCTTGGTGGGTTTGAAAAGCTTTAGAAGAAACACTACCTGGATTTCGCCTGTACAAAATTAATGTTCTAGGAATGTACTCAACAGCCCATCCACTCTTAAGGGAACGCAGCAACCACTCCCAATCAGCTTGGTATGGAAATTTTTGATTAAAATATCCACAATCTTCAAAAATTTTAAGCCTAATGGCACAGCCTGATATGTGCCACCAACAACCTGTCAGCAAAGTTCCTTTAATAGAGTTATCATTAGCTTCTATTACTTCAATTTGTTTACTAGGGTTATCTTCTCCGGGTTCTACAGAACCATCAGGCATTAAATCATCCCAACTTGAGCAAATACTCCCAACATTTTCTGAACAACTTTCTATTCTTGACAGTATCATTTCAAGCCAATTTGATTTAGCTATATCATCAGAATGTAAAATTAGAATCCAATCCACAGTTTCTTTAATAAAATTAATTGCACGATTCACATTATTCCACTGACCAACATTTTGCTCTCCTTGGTAGACATGTAATGGAATCTCACTTTTCCACGATATTTTTGCTAAAGCTATTGTGCGATCGCTTGAACAATCATCAGCAAGGTAAACAGTAGAAATTTTTGTTATCCATTCATTTTGAGATTGGATAGATTCGAGGGTATCGCCAATAGTATCTTCATTATTAAAACTAGGAATTAAGATGGCTATATTTTTCATTGTTTTTCCAATAAATTGACTAAATAAGTATGAAGTATCAAGGATGTTCGCGTAGCGTCTCCCTTTGGGAGAAGGATAAAAAAGGAACTCGGTACATGCCTCGAAGAGAGGTGGGCGAAAAAAATCAAGCTGCGTTCTCGTTACTTCAAGCCCCATCCCTTTATGGGTGGGGTAATTTCATCCTTCATACTTTAGTTGACTAATACTTTGTAAGTATCAAACCAAAGGTTGAAAGATCGCGATAAAATACTACTCCGTCTTTATAATCACTATTCTGCCGCAGATAATTGACGATTTCTTGGGAGCATACAGGATAAACAGCATCACAATCTGTTACAAATTCTGAAAACTGTAAACATCGTGGCTGAATGAATACAGGAAAAAAGAAAGAGCCACTTTGTAATTGTTTTCTACGCTTGGAACGCATTCGGGGTAAGCGTACACGACTATCATAAAAAGTCATGAGCGTATCAAAGAGTTTACCTTGGGCTAATTTGTCTCTTCCATTCCCATAACTAAAACCAATTTTTTCAGAAGGCATAGCGTTAGAATCAAAATCTGGCGCTATAGTAATAAGAATTCCTCCTGGTTTTAGAACTCTCCATGCTTCATCTAAGAAAGTACTAGGAAAGACAAGATGTTCTATGACAAACATAGAAAGAACAACATCAAATGTACTTGATGAAAATGGTAGTTTCTCCGCTTGAGAGGCTATGAAATTAAAATCTTGTCGTCCCTCCCACATGTCACTGCTTAAATCAACGCCTGTGTAATTAATTTCTTGAACACGAGCATCGATCTCTTTGGCGGCACTACCATCTCCACAACCAACTTCTAACAGAGAAGCCCCATCTGGTATTAGCTCGCACATAGCTAGTTGAGCATCGTGTCCTCCTTTCTGCCAATGCACATTCAAACCTTTGATCCAGTCACGATGGTAAGGTGATGTTAAGTAATAATTAGACATTCGCTGTTGCAAATGTATTAAAATATCTTTGTTGGCAGGTTCAATTGATGATAGATAGGGGCTACTGGGTGTGGGATTCATAAGTACCTTCTATATTTTTGATTCACTAAAATTTACTAAATCTTTGATTTTCCAGAGCAAATGAGAAAAAGCAGATTCGTAATTATACTTTTCTTCAAAAGCTCGTCGAGCTGCTAAACACATAGCTTGATATTCCCCAAAGTCACTCAGGATATCCTGAACAGCAGAGGCAATAGATTTAGGGTTGTCAGGATCGGCAAAACGAACCCAAATCTCGCTACTAAGATGTTCTCTATAGTTTGGCTGGTCGCTGACAATCACAGGTAAGCCACAGGCAGCATACTCATAGATTTTATTTGATGCTGTTGCCATTGTTTGATGATTTATATCTATTTTTTTATATAAACACACACCTATAGTAGCGAGCCAAGTATGTTGAGTCAGTTCATTGTAGGGCACTGGCATAAAATACTTAACACGTTCAGATACTACATTGCAGTTTGCCAAATCTTGCATTAAATGTTTGTCTTTTTCCTGAAGCGGTCCAATAAGTTTAAGTTCTATTAAATTGTCTAAATAACTAAGTGAACCAATTAATTCCAATAAAGAATTTTGTATTGAAATAGTACCTTGGAGTAATATCTGAGGTTGCTGGAAACGTTCTGATAGAATGTTTTTGAAATTGGGATTTTCTCTAAAATATGATTTTCTAGGAAAATTGGGTACTATCATTAGTTGCCCATTGAAATTCGTCAGTCTTTTGAATAATAAAGCTCTTTCTTGAGAGGGAAAGACAACAATATTAGCTTTATGTACCCACTTGATTTCTCCTCGATGAACCCATCCCGAAAGGGAAGAAAGAGGAAATAACTGCTCACTTAGGTCATGGTTATGGTAAATCAGTGAAATTGACCGAGATTGCATCAACTGACAAATATAAGCAGCCGTATATCCAAAAGGATCATAGGCATAAATTAGAGACACATCATTGAGAAGAGAACGTGCTTTAATCACAAAATTAATATATTCCCAAAGCTTAGTAGTAGCTGATTTTCGCTCTCGTTCCCGTACTGATGTATATTTACCCAAACGATGTACCCTCACGTTAGCAGGGTATTCCCAATGAGGGGGGTCTTGATTACGACCAATCAAAACCACATCAAAATGTTCTGCTAATAAATGAACAGCATTGATTGTAGGAGGATAGTGGTCTGGATTGGCGTATACAACTATTCCGATAGTTGGTTTATTCATAACTAATTTTTTTCTGAATGAGTAGATGAATCTGTTTAGATTTTTGCAATAATTAACTGATCTAAATGAACCGTAATTTGATACTCATCAAAATAATCTTCCGCAGCTTTCAGCAATTCCGATTTTTTAGGGAAACCAGGCTCATTACCAAATGAGCGAAAATCATCGATGATGATGCATTTAATTTTATTTTTATGCTTGCCAAGCATTTTCAATTCTTCAGTTGCTGGTTCTGGTAAATCTCCACACGCTGTTATTCCACCCGAAAAGTGACCATCTAAAAATACCAGAGCATTATTAATCTCTTCTCTTTCTAATAGATTCGGTAATACTTCTAAAGCATTCCCTTGAATAACTTCGATATTTTGATGAATAGACAAAAATTTTGTAGCTTGTTCAGCAAGATTTTTATCGAGTTCAATAGTATGGAGTTTGTCAAAAATGGTGGCACATCTTTTTGTCGTGACACCTAAAAAAGTACCAGTTTCAATAAAAACACTTGCATTTGTTATTTTTTGCCAACGTTTAATTTGGCGAAATTTAGTGTAGCTATGTGGATTGTTGAAATTAAATGAAGCTATTCGATACAAATCTAGAATGTGACCATAATAAGCTTGTATATCTCTATTTTGCTGGTTCATAACAAACTCCTAATTGTAGTGAGTAGAAATCTTTGATAAACTTAGGACTTATACCAATTCTTTATGAGGCTGCGCTTAATAACCCGACGAGTAAACTCGCTCGCGGCTAAACGAACGAAGCCCACCTGCGTGGGCTAAATTAGGCGCATCTTCACACAGAAATGGTATTAGGCATTGACAGTAAAAACTAAATATGTGGTATCGATTTCAGGCATTAAACCTTGATTTATCGACACTTTTTAGGCAATCGCTATTTATCAAAGGATGATTGATAAAAGCCTGAAATTACCTATTCTAGTAAAGTCTGCTGGGGGAAGCTTCCCCCAGCGAGCTTTACGTTAATGCACAAGATAATAAATTTGTACAGTGCGTAAGTCCTAAAACTGTACAACATTCTCCAGCCCAAACGAAAAGCATATTGCCTAAACCTGCTTTTGGCAATTTGAGATCAACTAAAAATATAGATTTTTTCCTCATAGTTAGTTTTTTATTAAAAATCGATACTTACTATTTATTTAGTGAAACAGTAATTTTTTTAGCTAATCTAACTCCATTGTTTTCAATAAAATAATATGAAGGCTGAAAACAAATCAAAATTTGATATACCTTCTGGTGCCCAGTATCTAGCAGAATAACCTTTAATCATAAAGTTGATGAGAATTACAACATAAAACAAGGGGGCAATCCTAAAAAATCTTCGGATAAAGAATGAAATTAAAGGATATTTATCTTTTTTATACCTTTCTTCAAAGGATAAAAATAGTGTTAATGCACTGAGGATATAAAAAAGTTGCACTCCTCGCAATCCAAAACTTGTAATTCCTGGAATTAATGCATGTAGAGAGCCGCAATGTTGAGTGGTATGAACTAATAACACTCCAAGTGCTGCAATCCCTCTAAGGGCATCAATAAACTCAAATCTCTTAGTACCTGATAATGTATATTTGTTAGTCATTGTTTGGTATTAAATGTTTTAGCAAATCCTCACATTTTAGCAATGCAAGATTTTATTCATAACCTTCAAACGCTGATTTGATGTTATGAGCCAGTAAGTCTGGCGTTTGCATAAATTCAGGATCAAAGCCCCCCTCAAATACACTTTGGCTGATATCAGGAGGAAAAACGCCTGCATGGAAATGTGATGGATGCCAAATAGTAGGACACTGTCCCAAATACGAAGCCCAGTAGCTAAATGTACTTCCACTAGAAGTAATCAAAAGCTGGCTTTTAGATAAAGTAAGCATATCGGATAGGGCAGAGGCAGGAGATGCGCGGGAAACTTGGGCAAGTTTTAGTAACTCAATTAGTTCATGATCATGACCATCTGAAAATATGGTTACTGGCACATCATAACTAGCAATTCTACGAATGGAATCAATCACCCGAATGAACCAGCTAAAAGGAGTGCGAACACCACCTAATTTAGTGAAGTCATCATCTGGTTTAAGTTTCCTAAAGTCACCCATTCTAATATGAATACCGATTTGGGGCGTTGGGCGATGAGAAATTGCTTCAAGTACGGATGGACGAATGCTTGCAAATAATTTTTCCTTGATAATTGGTTGATTCTCTTTTAAATCTATAAAGAAGTCACTCCAATGTGGCAATTGATTAAAAATGAATAAATGGCAATCTACTTCTTCTGGTTGCAAATTAGATAGTTCTATCTTGGAAATGATCGGATTATAGTGAAGGTGCTTTTTCTTTAAACTGACAAGAAAATAACTAAACTTAGACACATAATCTTTATCGGAAAATAGATTGCCATAGTACCTTTTATCTCGTTCACCTCTTAAATAAGACCCAATGACAAACTTGCCCCAAGCAGGTGCAATAAGAGGAAAGTTATTAATTTGGGCGAATAAAATTGCCCTAGCCCAAATTAACAGCATATTACCTAGTCCTGCTTTTGGCAATTGGGGATAAACTAGAAAACTATGTCTTTTATTCATAGCTTGATTGAAACTTAGCTTTAACCATATATGCTCCCCACCAATACAAGTTACTAATTTTGTTGAAAGAATTTTTATAAAGATAGCTAAAAAAGTTACTTAAGTATTGTATCAATGTATGCTTTCGTGATTTTTTCTCCATAAACATCCCATGTTAAAGCTTTAACAGCTTGTTTCAAAGCATTTCTACCCATTTCATCTCGTCGCTCTGGATTTTCATAGAAAAATGAAATTTTCTCTTTGAGAGCCTCTACAGACCGAATTGGTACACAAAAACCGTCAATCCCATCTCGCACAATATCCTCCCCACCTGTATTAGTGGTATGAATTACAGGTAGACCACATGCCATTGCTTGAGGAATGACCATGCCAAAACCATCTTCAATGGAAGCTAAACAAAACACCGAACACTGAGAGTATAGTAAACGTAGTTGTTTTTGAGGGTATGTGCCTTTTATAATAATACGATCGCTTTGATATTTGACTAAAAAAAGCTCTATTTCTGGAGCTATTGAACCTACAAGCCACAACTCAGCTTTGGGTAAGTTTAACTCATAAAAAGCTTGCAATAAATATTGTACACCTTTACGTAGATTAATACCACCGCAGTGAATAACTCGAAAGATATCATCTTCTTTAGGAGCAGGATAAAATTCTGTTAAAGAAGTTCCATAGGGAACATGAATTAGTTTACTTTCTGGTATTCCCTGTTCTAAAAAAGTACGTTTTGCAAATAGGCTGGGAACAGTAATTTTGTCAGCCTCAGCATAGGATTTTATTTCTCTTTCGTATATTCCAGGATGAGTTTCAGTAAATTTTAATCCCCATTTTTCATATTCTTCTTTAAGAATTTCTGTTTGATAATGCATGTGGCTACTACCGCGCTCAATTACTGTTTTAGCCCCCAGTTCTTTAGCTCGATGCAGAGACCATAAGTTACATCCTGACCAACCTACAAACAAGTCAAACCCTGGTGATAAACTATTTGTTACCGAGCGGTCAAACTGCTCTAAAAACCAGAGTTGTAAGTTGCGATCGCCTCTTATCCAACTTGGTATCCGATACCAACTACGGGATAACACTTCCAGATGCCATATAGAATGAATTAACTTACTTTCAATTCCATACTTCTTAATAGCAAAAGTTGGATAAGTAGATATTAATTCGTGTAAATAACCTCTTTTTTGTAATTGCTGTGCTAAGTAAAAAGCCCAAAAACGCCCGAAAACTGAGACAGTGACTTTCATAGGTGTACTATACCTTCTGATGAATGTAAAATCTGAGCGTCACTACATTGGGAAAGCTTGAGTTCTTGATAAAGATGAGCAATTTCTGTTACTCTATTAGCAATCGTGTTTGCTAACGCCTTCTTATAACCAGCCTCAGCAATAGATTCAATTAGAGCAGGATTTTGTAAAAGATACTCAACTTTCTGTCTTAATTCATCAGGATTAGAAAAATATACAGCTTCTTTATCTTCACGAAATAAATTCACTAACACTTGACTCCGTTCACTTAACATCAGTGTTCCTGTGGCAGGAATCTCAAATGTTCTAATATTATGCCCCTCTTCATTCTGAGGACGCAAAATATTTAAACCCATTTTGGCAGAACCTAAAATTTCCGGAATTTCTGTATAACTGCACATTCCTTGGCACAGATTTTTTAATGCAGGTTCTTGATTATGAGTATTCCAGTAATTAGACCCCCAAAGTCCTAAACGATAATCAGCGATCGCCTTTAAATACTGTTCTCGCTTCCGGCTAGCATCCCAATTACCAATAAACGCCACATCATATACTGGATTAGTCTGCCGTTTGGGAAAGTGATATTCAAAATCGCTGCAAAAGGGATGAAAAAAAGCTTTTTTTACACCATTCGCAATTAAGCGTTCAACTAGTTCTTGGCTCCAGATAAAAGCTGCATCCCACAAGGGAAATCCCCGTTGTACCCAGGAATTAGTATGAGTATGATGTGCATCTACGGGATTGTCAGTAAAAAAGACAAAAACTAGACCATATTGCTGCAAAGCCAGAATACTATCAGGATTAATTAAACGAGGTGAAATAACTAAAGTTAAATCAGGCTGAAACTGATTTGCTATGTCTAGTAATTTTTGATTTGCTAATTTTGCCAGGGGTTGCCATGCCAAACGCCAAGCTACTTTATCCCACAATGAAGCAGAATATAAACTAGATGCAGCTGCTTTCCAGGTGAAATGTTGCACTTCACAGCCTAAGGCAGAAAATCCTCGCCCGTAAACTTCTTCAGTACGCCCTATTTCGAGTGTGTCTCCAACTATCAAGACTTTTTTCATTTAAGCTTTCACCTGCAAATAATTTAAGGCTTGTTTGAGTCCCTGCAAATCTTCCTGATAACTCCACTTTTGGATCTGTTTGAGGCTGTATTCTCCGGCTGAATCACGATGGGAAATTGCCCAGCGAATTGACTCTGCCAAAGCCGCAACATCTCCTACAGGAAAAGTTCGTCCATTTTGTCCCTCTTTCACCAAGTCAGGCACACAGCCCACGCGATCGCTCACAACTACTGCTTTTCCTGCATTCATCACTTCATTGATTGCTAATCCCCAAGGCTCAAAATCAGACGGTAAGACAAATACGTCACACAAGTCATAAACAGCAGGCATTTGAGACTGATTCCGGAAACCCAGAAAGCGAATGGATTGCCAGTTTGTTTCTTTAGCTTGGGCTTCCAGAATTGGGCGCAAAATTCCATCTCCTACAAACAACAGGTAAGGGTCTGGCTCTTCCACACCATCAGATGAGAGCAACCTGTAGGCTGCGAGTAAATCCTGGGGACGCTTTACATCAATAAGTTTGGCAGCATAGAGAATTATAGGTCTATCAGGATCTAAATTGAGCGATCGCCGCAATTCTTCACGATGGGCATGAGCTACTACAGCTTGCTTTTGAAAGTAATCATTATCAACGGCATAGGGCACGCAAAATAGCTGTTTATCCTCAACTCCATACCTCTTGTAAAACTGACGATTAAAAGTCCCGATGTAGAGAAAACCAGCAATCTTCTTAAAAAGCCAGCCTAAAAAAACTTTTTTGGCAATTTTTTTAAACGGATTAGTTGGTTCACTTATACCATTAGACTCTCCCCGAATCAACACTGGAATATCCAATTGTTTAGCTGCCAGCACTGCTTGTATACTACACAGCCAAGACCACCCATGCACCCAAACTGCATCGAATTGTCCTTGTTTTAACTGTTTAGAAATATCCTTAGCAAGAGATTGTTGTAAAACACTTTGCTGTTTCTTACTACCCCAGCAGTCTAAAAAATGATAATGGTAACCCTCTGTTAATGGCACATCCCATTCAATTAATCGCCCAAATCCCGCATCTTGATAAGCCTTCAAAGAAAAATCGCTGTAGAAAAACACTTTTAGATCAATTTCTGGATCTGCGGCAATGAGCCGCAGTAGAGGAGCTTGATACTGAATGGGATGAGAGACAAAGTAAGCTAAACGTAGCATTAGCAAAATTTTAATTTGAAAGTATTATTTTTCTGCTATTGACTCACAATTCGTTTTTGCTGCTAGATGATTTAACTACTTGTACATAAAGTGCAAATGGAACAGTTGAATTAAGATAATCAAATTTTTGTAAAGGTAATGCTACAAAAAACAAGGGTAATGCTGCTATATCCCCTAATTTCATTCTTACAGCTACCATTGACCTGTCTAAAGCTGACAAGAATGGAGAACCCAATCCTGCACTTTTCACAATTTCAAAACCTACCGGTTCTAAAAGCTTTTGATAGCTCTCCATTGTATAACCATCTCGAACATGTCCTCCATCTTCTGGTTCGTCTGTACGTCCTAAATTATGCTCAGGGTGCAGAGCAAATGGACAACACAGATGTAGAACACCACCAGGCTTTAACATGTCATAAAAATGTTTAATAATAACATCATCCTTCTGAATATGCTCTAGAGTTTCACTACAGATAATTTGGTCAAACTTACGATTGAGTTTTGGTAAATCATAGAGATTACAAACTTGAAATTGCAACCGTTCTGAATCGGTATTCAGTGCAGAGAAAAAGGTATGAGCTTTTTGCACTTGTGTTGAATCGTAAGTTACACCTAATACACGATTACCGAGTTTGTAAGCAGCATAAGAGAGCGCACCATTGCCAAATCCAGCATCTAATGTATCAATTTCTCCAGAGCGAAAGAATTTTGGTAGAAAGTAGCTACGACATCTTGTATGCAAGTCAATTCCAGGGAACAACAACTTCTTGCCCCATAATTTGACCTGAGAGATTGGAAATTTTTCTACAGTTAAAGATTGTTCCATTATCAAAAATCCTACCTTTTTATAGACTTAAATACATTTACTAAATAGTTTTGCAAATTTGATTTTTCTTCATTAAAATTATACTCTAGGGCAATGCTTAATATCTCAAAACATCAACCGAGAAAACTTGCTGCTAGCCGAGGAAGCCCAGCACGGTAGAACATAGTTGTCGAATACCCACCTCCACAAAAGTGCCCAGACACAAGGTCTGCTTCTTCTCCACTGGGGGCAATTGCATAAGTATTTGGAAGAGGTAAGGTATTATTTGATTTTGTCAATTCCATAGCCCATAAAGTTTGTTCAGCAAAATGGTTAAACTTGCCCTTTTCATAAGAAAACTGGGCTTGTTGCAGATATCTCTCTATTCTCTTAAAGTCCAGTATATTCTGACGAACTCGAAGTACACCTGTATTTACCTTTTCAATGCAATTTTCGCCTAATAAAGTTGCCAATTCTGCTGGTTGGAGGGTATAAGCATTACAAAAGTCAACGAAGTATAAATTAGAGATATTGGAAGCATTGTCAACAGACTCGATTCCATCAATTAGTTCCTGAGGATGAGAAAAAAACAATACGTCAGAATCAAGAAAAATAAAAGACTTGCTGTCTAAGAAAAAGAATGGGTCAAATAATTTCAGCGTCAATACGAAATCTTCCCGAAATTGGGCACATTGAACTAGTCCTTCTTTACGAAAATAACTCAGGATTAGTGAGTCAGCTGTCTCCCGGTCTATAACTTTACATTGGGGGAAAAGTCTATTTAATAACCCCACATCTAAATCAGTTAATGACCCATCACTGTGGACTACTATACGACATGGTTGGGCACAAAAGTATGCAAATGAATATAATGCCCACAGACCTTCATAGATGCGCTTGTGATGCAGAAGCATATGTACCTCTATCGCACCTTCCCCTGCTGGAATAGGTTTGGCTTCTAAGATTTTGGTAAGGTAGCGACGTTTAGCTAGATACATTTTTAACGCCCCTTTAACAGTTTGCGCTCTTAACTGATGGAACGAAATAACGGCTTTGGCAAAACCTAGTTTGCGCCATAGTGGACGAGCGCTTTTTCGCAAAAAAACTATCAATTTATTTTCAGTTTTCATAACAATTGTTTGTTTGTCCAAAAAACAATTAAAGTTCCTGTTTTTCAACTAATCTCTTTTAGCTTTAATATTTCATTTATTCGACTTTCCCAACTCCATTGATTGCCTAATTTTTCTCGACTTTTTAGGGCTGATTGAAAATAATAAAGCCGATTTTCCCATAATTCTTCCCAAAATAACTCCAATTTTTCCTGACTTTGCATATAGTCAATTGGAATTACTAAATCAGAACCAAATATCTTTTCAAATTCAGGGTCTTTGGGAGCTTGACCAAGAATAATTGTGCCACTAGCAGCAGCTTCAAACCATCTACAAGTAATTGGACTAAATGTCAGAACCCTTTTAGGATTAGTTACCTCTACAGCCCATGAGAAGGTAAAAAAACTGTGGGAAAGATGCCATGCATATTGTCTATAATTTTCGCACGGGTTTAGTTGCGGTTGTAGACCAGTTGTTGTGGTGTATTCATAATACTTATCAGTTTGCAAACAATATTCTTTGATACTGTTATGAACATTTTGTAGTCGGCGACCATAGGCAGAAAAACTAATTAATTTTTCTTCTTTGGCAACTGGTTTAAACCTATCAAGCTTCACACCTTGAGGTACAGCATACCATTTGTGTTGTGTTTGTTCCTCCAAAAAGGGAAGCGCTCCATGAAAGGAAGTGATGGCAAGATCCCATTTTGCTGACTGTAAAACCCGACGAATTGAAGGTAGTTGTCCCTCAAAAGTATCAAATATGTAAAGAATTTTAACTCCAACATGTCGGTCCCAATTTTTGAATAAATCGAGAGAAAAGTTTTCGGGACCCATGAGTATCACCCAAAGAACATCTGCTTTCAGGTCACACTCAACTTTGGGAATAAATTTTCGCAAGTTACCATATCGAGTTCCATGTCCAATACGACCCTCAATAAACGTTGGTAATTTTCGCTTTGGCGTTACTACAGGATGTCCACTCGTAACACGAATTATTTCCTCCTCAAAATCTCGAAGCATTCCATATTCAAAACCGTTGAGATCTGGGTCAGTAAGTACAATATGCTTTAAGTTCATCATCCTTGTTAGTCAGGCATCAAATACGAATAATTTACTTAAGCACTAGCTTGATTTTGCCAATTGACAATTTCTTGTAAAGCTTGCCTAATACCTTTTTGCATTGCTGCATAAAAACGGCATCTTCTTGCACCATATCGCAGACGTAAATATAGCAAATATATTTTTGATGATCTCATGTTTGATTGAGGTGGCAGTTTTCCTCGGAGATACTCTAAAATAATTTTTGAGTAATGTATTCCTTCTGTTAAACGCACTAGATAATCTTCTTCAAGACGACTAGATGGTATCAAGTGAGTTAACTTCAAAGATGTAAATTCTCCTGTGCCCAAGCCCATATCGCAGGCTGTATATGCTAAATCAAAGTCTCCACAGGATATTAGCTGCTTACCCTTGCGATCCAAATCTACCCGTCTGGGATCATTACAAACCAATTCCAGATACTTCTGGGCAACATTCTTACGAACACAAAGCCCTGCTCCACAAGGAGTTGTTTCGTATTCATGTATTAAATTAGACCATTTATCTTCACAAAATTCTCGACAAGCTAGAGATTGTAAGAAATTTTTTAAATCTGGCTTTATCCACTCTGGAGGTTCCGCTTCCAATTCAGCTATTACTTGCCCACCCCAAGCACCGATGATTGAGAAATCTTTGCTGATTTTTAAAGCAACTTCTAAATAATCCGGGGCTAAAACATTGTCATCATCAACAAAGACTAAAGTTTCAGCTACTGCCTCTTTAATTCCTCGTAGTCGAGCAGGAGTTAAACCTAACTGTTCTTCTCTAATATGGCGAGATTTAGGATGCCAGGTTAAATCAATTTCCTCAGAAAGAGGTTGAGCGCTAGCATTATCAATGAGTAATAGTTCCCATAAACCTGTTGGCAATATTTGAGCCTCCAGCGCTTGTAATACTCTTTCAAGATAATCACGTCGAGGGTTATGGGTGCAAATGATAACACTTATGAAAGGTTGCATAAAATTAGAAGATTATTTTTTTGAGGCTTCAATAATTAATTTGAGCAAACTTTGACCAGGTGAATTATCAAGTTTTGTGGTGGCATATTCATGAGCTTTCATGCCCATCTGCTTCCAGTCGTTCAGACCTAGCCATGCTCTGTTTAAAGCAGCACCGAATGATTTAGCAGTAGGAGCCTCTGCTATAAAGCCAGTCTTCTCATCTTCAATCCATTCAGCATTACCTCCGACATCAGTAACAACCGCAGGACGACCGCACAACATTGCCTCAACCAGAGCTAAAGGAGTGCCTTCTGCTCTAGAAGGTAGTAATAATATATGGTTGTCTAACCAAATCGACCGAACATCATTGACATGCCCCATAAACTTAACCCTATCAGCAATGCCATAATATTTAGCTAAAGCTTCAAGGTAAACTTGATCGGGACCTGCTCCGTACAGATGAAATTGCCAATCTCTTTGTTGCCATATTGGCAAACTAAGAGTTTCAAACAAAAAATCTTGACCTTTGAAAGCTACATCTAGTCGAGCCACAGTAGCAAAACAGATTGTTGATTGATATGGCCAGGGAACCATACTGAGGTCAGATAGATTAACAGGGTTTTGTAGAACTACTGCATTTGGTAAGGATTGAGCTAGTTGGCGCTCGGCTAATCTCAAATTGTGGTTTGAGACAAAGACATGATAAGCAGCTTGATAAAAAACTTTTTGAGCAACTTTTTGAATATTGCTGTCAAGAATAAAAGTATCTACATTTAACTGGCTAACAATCAAGTAAGGAATTGAAGTTGAATTTAATAATTTTACAAGGTCTGATTGATAAAAGGTAGCATCATAAACATGCCCCTGACTAATGCATATAACGTCTGGTTCGCAGTTAAAAATGACATCGTAAGGAGATTTAGAAGATAATTTTTTTAAAAAGATAATTTTTTGTGCAATTCTTTGCAAAATTCGAGATAAAAAGCGAGAAAATCGAGGACGAGGCAGTATTTTAGCACCCTGCTGTTGTAGTTGGATAATTGAGGGATGATTAAGCGACCAATCATAAACTGAAATCAAAACTTCATGTCCTTCTAACAATGCCTGTTCTGCCATCACTGCCCATAAGTATTCACTGCCTCCCCAAGGGAAAGCTCCCATTGTCGAAATTATTGCTATTTTTGTCATTTTTCACATTTTTTTTGCTGAATGGTTTATACCTAATTTACTATCAATACATCGATTCATAGTCTTACTCTCAAATCCTTCACCATAATCGGATTCAAAGTCAAACTAGGCATATCAGAATCAAGGATTTATCATGAGTCAGAAAGGCAATAATTGCAATAGCATCATTTTCTCTTTAGATGGCTTATGTATTTAATAACAAGTCTTTTTAATAAATCTATTTTGAAAACTCTAGCTAGCCTGATAATATATTCTATTTCTGAAATTGGAGGTAAACTTGGTCTTGGGTTGGGAATATGCAGTATTTCAAAAATATTGTTTAAATTTTTTAAGGAATTGTTACGAATTGATAATAGATAATTGTTTGATACTTGTATTACATTCTTATAAGTTTTTTCTTGTTTTTCTGAAGATCGATATTCTAAAAAAACTGAATTAATTAAATGTTCTGCCAAACTAAACTGTTGACAGGCTTTAAGCATAAAACAGAGATTATTAATCCAATCAGCAAAGCTTCGGTTAGGCAATTGATGGACACTATAACGTGAATTTAATAATTGATTGTGTGGTTTAGGAATATTCTCTCCTTTATTTTGCAAGCAATTAATAATCCAAAGAGTACGATCTAGCTCAGGATGATAAAGCGAAGGAAACTGATTAGCACGTATTATTGCCTCATTCAACTTTCCTTGGCAAAGAAGGGAAATAATAAAATATGCCCACTCTACTGGATCGGGATCTAAGGCTTGGTAGTCCTCAAGAGTATATTTAATTGGTTGAAAAATCCAAGATAGTGCTGTCTCTGCATTCCCTTTGTAAAGATTACACAGTGTCAAGCGTAATTTAGGCTCGGGCATCCAAGATATATGGTCTAGGCATTTAAGATATAAAGCTTCTGCTTCTTCATATTTGCCAATCCAGAGTTTTTCATCTCCTTGCCGTAGAAGCTCTATAATTAATCCATTGCCAATGATATATGAATTCTTAATTCCAAGGGATTTTTCTACAATGGTAATTGGCTCAAATGGGCTTTTCTGAACAATTTTTTGAGTATCTTTGAGATTTTTGTAGAGATTAAACCATTGGAAAATTTGATCTCGTTGTTTTAAAGTGTGGCGAGAGTGAACAAGTTGATATCCACCATTAGTAATTTTCTCAAGTTCATCTAAATTTTTAAATAGGTAATCAAGCTTATCTAATACGTCACTCTCATCTGCAAAAACACAATTATGCATATCAACGAAGCCTGCCGCTTCAATAGCTGGAGTTCTTTCTGTAATAAGGCAAGACTTGGATGCAGGTATCTCCAAATGTTTGCGAACAACATCTTTCTCTACTGAACCACAGGTTGGTACAAACCAAGAAGCATTTATCGTGCGGGCATATTGTTCACCATACATCATTCGTGATGTTGCACGTTCGTTATCGTATCCTAAATGTGGGCAAATTAGTGAGGGATAATACTGAGTAACAATCTTATTAATTCGTTCTCGCCAAGAATAAAGTGGGTGTTGGCGACCAGTAATAAGTAATGGTATTACTTTAGTGAGACCATAATCTCTATATGTATCAGGATCTATAAAATTTGGCCAAACAAATAAGTTATCGGCAATTTCCAAGGTATGTTCAGCTGTAGTAGTACAAATAGAAAAAAAAGTTTCTATACCCCAATGTTCCATATCGGAGAGAAAGCCTGCACGTGCTTCGCACCAAGAGTCTCCATTATGCAAACCTAATTTGGGTATTTCTGGATAAGTATGAGTGTTTTTTATCTTCAGCCTGTGACAACGTCGATAATTAACGCCACTTTCAAAAAGCGTTAAGTCTGGTTGGTACTGTTCACAAATCTGATGGTAGTCACAATCTTTATTAATAAGAGTCACATGAAAGAACTCTGATAGGCATTTAACGTGCTGTTGTCTATGCAATAGCACAAATTTAGGTAAACTTTCATGATGTTTAAATTGAAAGAATACAAGTCTCGGCTTATCTGTCTTTTCCATACAATTCTTTTGCTAGCCCCTACTAATCTTTGGCAAAACTACATTCAAACCTAATAAATAGCTTTCACAATTTCGACCATACAATCCTATTTGTGTTCCATAAAATGATAGACCAGTAGTAAAATAATCTTTCAGCATGTGCCTGTGTTAGCTGAAAGTCAACAGGCACATGCTTTGATACCAGTACCAACGATCAACATATTTTTTGGGCATTCCAATGTCTTCCACCAAAAAACGATCGAGCGATCGCACTATTTAATCCTTTACTATTTATACTTTTACTTGGTCAATTAACAAATTAAACTCAGAGCTTTTATTTTCATTTGCTCTTCTTCAATCTTTTCTTGGAGTTCATTATCTGTATACATCCCTTCTAAAGCCTCTAATGCTGCTTTTTTAATCGCTGTATCAAAGGCATCATTTAAAATTTCTTTCAATTCTTCTTCATTGGCGTAACATCCACCTGATTTTCTCCGTTTGTTAACTCTTTTAATTTATTTGCTAGCATTATAAATAGAAAATTCCCAAGAACGTGTACTGCGTTTTTCCGCCTCTTGCTTGATTAAATGCAACAATAAAATTATTGCATAGCTATAAATCTTATTTAATTTATCTTCCCTTGACATCTCCTCAAGTTCATCAACAATTTCGAGAGCTTTATCATATTGTTTTTCTTCAATAAATTGACGCAACAATAATAGTTCTTCCATAATTTTATTGTCCTTGTCTTCGCCCTAGACTCAAACGACTTGCCATCAGAATAACATACAGCATATTTTAGGTAAATGAGGTATATGCATAAAACCCAAAACCCTGTAAAGACGTTCTGCCGGAACGTCTCTACGTGTATTCAATGATTTTAATCAAGTAGTACTGTATACTACTACTTGATTAAAATCTAAATGAACACAAACTTATCGGCTGCAAACTCGCTTGCTAGCCCGATCTTGCCGCTGTTCACGTCCACCGTAAATAGGGCATTGTTTTTTCTAATATTGTCAGCAGCAAGGGCATACAATTGACCGGAAGAAGAGAAGTTTAACTCTTTAACATCATTGGAGAGAGGGCGTCCTTCAAAGGTCAGTGGGGTCAGTCTGTTAATTTTGACTTTGCCGGTAATCACAGCTTTCTCCTGCAAGTTCATCGAGATTAAAATGGGGACACCTTCTGCACTGATCTCAGTTGCGAAAATATTTCCCTTCGGATCTTGGGATAGGTTAGAGAATCTATGATTTGGCGGTAGTGGGGGTAGGTTCAGCTCATCGGCAGAAAGAATTTTACCTGTTATGGAATCGATTATTCTAAAGGTAAAAGGCGGGATGCCCCGAGTTCCTATCAGGGACAGAAGTTGATTATTGGGAAGGCGGAGCAAACTTTCAACTGTCTGATTGGAACTCTCGAAGCCTAGTACTGTTTTCACTCTAAATTGAGGGTTCTTAGCACCTCCGACAGAAAAAATGAGATGGTTGAAATAACCATTCCTCGTATTTGAGACTGTAGAAATTACCAGATTCCCATCTCCAAGTGCTGCCGCTTTCGTAATCCGGTCAGAGTCACCAGTAAAGAAAGCCCGAGATTGTCTCGGTACAGACGAGCGATTCTCAACAGCCTGAGATGGTACATCGATCTGAGACAGAACCTTTCCCGTCGCCCGATCAGCAGTACTCAGGCTCACTCGCGCATTTTGGTCTTCGCGATTTCGGTTTTGAGCATTGGATTCACTAGGGAGGTTTACTCCATAAAGAATCTCCTGGCTTGGGTCACTCTTCTGAGCAAGTGCTTTACTAGAGAGATCGGCAAGAATAGTGGAAGTCAAGCTAGCAGCTGCCAACTGACCAAATTGGCGGCGTTTCAATGGTGACATTATTATACTCCTTGTGGGATGCTTTAAGGAACAATGAGGTTTGCATTTGGTACTTGGGGTCTAGCTCCCATATCTGCTAAGACGTTAACAGTTATTTGCTTGGCACGAGTATCTTCCCGATATGGGCTGACACCGTCACTGTCTAGCCCCCACGCCCACTGAATAGTGCCGGAAGCGAAGACTTTCGCCCCACTACTGGCAGTGTAGCGGGCTGAGTGGGATTTGGTAAAATCCTGGTTGGCAGGGAGGCTTCGTTCGTTTAACGGTTCGTCGAAGGTTGGCAATAAGCTAGAGGGCACGACTGTTGACTGGGACAAGATGACCAGACCAGGAGGAGTAGACCCATTATTAACGATAAAATCCCATTCATAGCCCACTAACAAATTCAGCTGATCACCATTCTGTAGTCCTGTATTTGCATAGTAAGGATCACTGGTGTTGGTGACAACGAAATTAAAACCGCCGTAGAGATCCAGGTCACTACCGTACATAATTCCTAACAAGGCGTTTTCCGGTCGCTGGTTCTGGACGCTGCGGAATTTATTGGTGGCTGCTGATGGTCCCTGCTGCTGGGCGACTGAATCCAATGCCCAATCTTGTTTGTAGCACGCCATCACTCGGTTGGGATTCACTTGTCCAGCTGCGGGAGTGGAACTTTCAAACCTCACTCGCCAATAGGCAGTATTCGCAGAGAAAAATCCTAAATTAACTTTGGCACTGCGGGCTGCCTCGACATTATCGCGGATCTCTTTAGACCAGTATTCATCGTGACCCACAGACAGGAATACTTTGTGATTGAGCAATTTTTGTCCGTTGGTGTGAACCTGCATACTGTCAGTGTAGGTAACATTGTAAGATTGAGATTCCAACCAGCGGAGCATATTGTATTCCCATCGCAGGGGTGAGTCGCTCTCCGTGCTCTCAGAATAGGTTGCCTGGGAGAAAGGTCGGTCGTAGGAAACCTTCAAAGCCCGCACACCACTAACGCTGTTAAAGTTGTACAAGCTGTAATCCCCCATCGTGCTGTAGGCGAGGACAGTAGAAACACTGCTCTGAAACAGAATATCAGCAGTGCTACTATCATCGCGGACAACAAACCACACGTGCGCTATTTTGCTACTTGCCTGGTCGGTCAACTTGGCGACATAAATACCGCTAGTCCAGTTACTGCCTATCTGGAGTACGTAGGAAGTTGTCCAGTTACACTCGATCAGGTAGGTGGGACTGGTGGGCGTGCTACAGGCAGCTTGGGTCGTGCCATTGAGGGGACCACTGCTTGCCATCAGTCTGCCGCCGGTGCCACCGTAGTAGCCCAAGCGGTATACGTCGATGGTATACTGTCCGGGTTGTCCGAGAGAAACCTTAATGTCCAGCGATCCCCCTTTATTGACACTGGTTGCCGAGGCATAGGCGGCGATCTCGTTAATACCCCGGTTGTCAAGCTTCCAGTTAGTCGTGCCGGGATTTAGATTTTCCAAATAGATGGGATTAGGGTTCGCCGGAGTTGCTGAAGCTGAGAACGTAATACTGCCGATGCCTGCTGCCGTCGCGGTTACTACCACCCCTCCAGGTGCGCTAGGAACCGCTCCCAATGTCAAAGTCGTACTTGCTTGACCGCTACCATCAGTTACTACACTGACGGGCGAGACTGACCCCCCGCCATTGGTAACGGCAAAGTTCACCGTGATCCCTGACTGAGGATTGTTTTGAGCGTTTACGACTCGCACGACCAGGGGGCTGGGCAGAGTCGCCCCCGTCGCGCCAATCTGATTGTCTCCACTGACTTTAACCAGGGTACTGCCGACGACAAAGGCAATGTCGCGAAAATAGTTACTATTCTGGTAAGAACTGGCGGGGAAATTATTCGGACTTACATTGTACACCCCATTATTACCGTCTGCCACTGAGCTAAGATCCCCATTGACTATGGAGCTAGCTAGTTGACCATAAGTTGCGACATAATAGGCGTTTGCGTTCACAGAGACCACATAGGTCGTATTGGCTAGAATGTTAAGTGGTGTGATGAGAGCCTGCTGCTGCCAACCAGAAGCAGTCTCGTTAGAAAAAGCGACGCTTGCCAAGAGTGTTCCCGTTGCCGTCCAGATTTTGCCAGTATGAGTTCCTGTCTCGCTAGCGGCTTTGTAGTAACGAATCGTGTTAATCTGTCCCCCTTTAGCGCTGCGAAATTTCATGCCTAATTCGTAGGGAACGTTATCGGTGAAATTGGGAATGCTTGGGACTTGAGTTGTCAAAACTGTTTGTGTGTTTACTGATGGATTGGCAGTGGCAGAGAAGGTAACGCTACCTACTCCGGTTGCCGTGGCACTTACAGTATTGCTTACAGGACTCGTCGCCCCAGGACTAGCTCCCAGCGTTAAGGTAGTACTAGCTTGACCGCTAGCATTAGTTACTGCACTAGCTGGCGAGACTGACCCCCCGCCACTGGTAACGGCAAAGTTCACCGTGATCCCTGACTGGGGACTGCCAGCACTGTTTTTGACCTGAACAACCAAGGGGTTGGGTAAGACAGCTGCCAGTGCACCTGTCTGATTGTCGCCGCTAATCTTGGTAATCGTCGGTAGGGCAACAGCCACGAAGTTGATGTCACGAAAATAGTTACTGTTGCGGTAGGAATTGGTTGGGAAGGCTCCCGATGTTCCATTAAACACCCCATTATTCCCGTCTGCCACCGAACTAAGCTCGCCATTAACTATGGGGCTAGCTAGCGTATCATAAGTAGCGACATAATAGGCATTTACGTTGACGGAGACCACATAGGTCGTGTTAGCTTGAATACTAATTGGCGTGGTGAGAGCCTGATTTTGCCAGCCAGAAGCCGTCTCGTTAGTAAAAATGACGCTAGTCAGGAGAGTTCCCGTTGACGTCCAGATTCTGCCAGTATGAGTTCCTGTTTCGCTAGAGGCTTTGTAGTAGCGAATGGCGGTAATCTGTCCCCCTGTAGCGCTGCGGAATTTCATGCCTAATTCGTAGGGAACACTATCAGTGGTATTTGGAATGCTTGGGACTTGATTGGTAAAAAGGAGAGTCATAGCTTTTTCCTATGTTTCATGTAAGTAAGTAGTAAGACAAATTAATTACACAAATTTCGACCTCTGTGAGGGTTGACAGCCTTGCTAGATAGACTTAAACGGGAAAAGTCAGATTATAAAAAGTAACTTCTCTAAGCCTGACAAGCCATTTTCAAAACTTTCACCACATAATCCTGTTCCTGTTGAGTCATGTGATGAAACAGGGGTAGCAAGATACTACCATCTTGTGCTTGCTCACTTTCAGAAAGGCGATCGCACTTTCTTGCTTCACATTCACAAGCTTTTGGCTTAACTCCACATGACCAAGGTTCACTTTGATAAGCACTTTCACGGTGAGCGCACATAATCCCGCGTCGCGTGGCAATGCCAGCATCTAGCATTCGCTGCATTACTTGTACTTGGTCGTATTTCTCTGTTAGCCGTACACAAAAACTCTGCCAGTTACTCCTTGTCCAATTTGGCTGAGTCGGTAACTTTAATCCCGGCACATCTGCTAGCTTTTCATGATATTGCTGTGCCAAATAACGCCGCCGTTCCACAATTTCTGGAAGACGTTTGATTTGTTCTCGCCCGACTGCTGCTTGAATATCAGTCATGCGGTAGTTGTAACCCAGCATGGGGTATGAATCAAATATTACCTGTTTTGCACCGTGACGTACAGTATCGGGGACGCTCATTCCATGTTGTCGCCAGAGGCGAAACTGCTTGTCCCATTCGGGATTATTTGTGGTGAGCATCCCACCGTCACCAGTGGTGATTACTTTACGGGGGTGAAAAGAAAAGCAGGCGATATCCCCATGCGGCTTGCCAATTTTCTCCCAGTTTCCATCCCAGAGAATTTCACTACCGATCGCACAAGCTGCATCTTCAATTACTGGTAAATTGTAACGATGGGCAATTTCTAAAATGGCTTTGAGGTTGCAAGGCATCCCCATCTGGTGGACTACTAAAATGGCACGAGTGTGATCGCTAATCACATCCTCAATTAACATCGGGTTGATGTTGTATGTCTGTGGTTCAATATCCACAAACACAGGTGTTGCCCCACAGTAGCGGATGCTATTAGCGGTAGCAATGTAAGAGTGGCTAACGGTAATTACCTCATCCCCAGGTTGCACACCTACAGCTAACAGCGCAAGATGCAATGCTGTGGTGCAATTGGAAACAGCGCAAGCAGACTTTGCTCCTACGTAAGCTGCAAACTCTTGCTCAAAGGCGGCGACTTCTGGACCTTGTGTTACCCAGCCTGACATAATCGCACGTCTGGCGGCTTCAGCTTCGGGTTCACCCATCCAGGGTTTAGCGATGGGGATATACTGCATTTTCTCAGACATTGCTTGCTTCCTTTGCCAATTTCTGTTCGCGCCACCAACTCACCAACCGACGCAATCCTTCTTCTAGAGATACCTGCGCTTCAAAACCCAGCAATTGCTTGGCTTTACTCACATCTGCCAGTCGGCGTGCCACGGGGTTAACTTTGCGTTCTGGTCCATATTCTGGCTGTAAATCTGACCCCATCACTTTAGCCAAACTATAGGCTAGGTCGTTCAGGCTACTTTCTACATTACTGGCAATATTAAACACGTCATCAGTGACATCTGCCTTGGCTGCCAAGATATTGGCTCTGGCTATGTCTTCGATATACACAAAGTCCATTGTCTGTTTGCCATCACCGAAAATCAATGGTGACTGACCTGTAGCAATCCGCTCCATCCAGCGAATCAATACTTCCGTGTATACCCCGTAGATATCCATACGCGGTCCGTAGACGTTAAAATACCGTAATGCTACATAATCCAGCCCATACATATCATAAAAGCTGCGTAATAAGCCTTCATTAAATACCTTGGCTGCACCGTAGATGGTGCGGTTATTGTAAGGGTGATGAGATTCAGTTGTTGGGAACTCCTCCGCCATGCCGTAAATGGAAGCAGAGGAAGCAGCCACTACCTTTTTTACCCCAGCTTTTACTGCTGCTTCCAACACATTGAAAGTACCATCTGCCAGCACTTCCAAAGCTAGACGTGGTTCTTCGGCACATTGGGTAATGCGGATTGCTGCTTGATGAAAGACTATATCTACATCTTGCATGACTTCACCCAGAAGTTTTTGATCCCGGATGTCGCCTTCTATAATTACCAAAGGGCTATGTTCTTTTGCCCAAGCAAGGTTTTTTAATTGTCCACGAGTGAAGTTATCTAGGACAATAATTTCAGAGACTCCTTCGTTTACCAGTAAATCGGCAATATGAGAGCCAACTAAACCTGCACCACCTGTAATTAATACTCGACTATTTTGCATATTCTGTACTCTCCAATGGTTCGTATCCTTCTCGCCAGCGTAAAAACTTAGCAGGAACACCAGCGACGATCGCATACGGTGGTACATCTTTGGTGACAACTGCGCCAGCACCCACAATGCTGCCTCTGCCAACTGTGACTCCAGGCAGGATGACTGCGTTCACGCCAATGTCAGATCCTGATTCAATTTTTACGGATTTGACCTCAAAATCTGTTTGGATGATCTCAGCCTCTATCGGTAATCCAGTGTGGGATGAACATAAAACTTTTGCTCCTGGCCCCCACCCGACAAAATCTTCGATAATCAAGTCTCGAGCATCAAAGTAGCTCTGCTGCCCAATCCAAACATTGTTACCAATAACACATTTACCTTTAAACCATCCCTGGATAGATGTTTGTCCACCGATAAACACTCCGTTGCCAATCTCAAAGGTTTCTAAGTGTTTAAAATTAACGCCAGTACCAATTTGTACGCCGTGTCCAAACTGGCGAGCCATTGCACGCCAGATGACTCGCCGCATCAATATGTCATAATCACCATCACCCACTGCAAAGCGTCCGTACAAATTAAGTAACGCACTGCGATCGTACTCAGTACGTAAGTGTTCTGCTAATCCGATTTCAAAGTCAGGATCTTGTTTTAGTTGTTTTGAACCGTGGACAGCCTTAACCATCTGTGTTTTCATATTAAGCACATTAGACATTGATGACCTCCAGTACCGCAACACTTCTAGCGCCCATATCCATGCCTGAAAGGTTTCTTCACTATTTGCAGTAATAGTTACATATTTATGTATGCAAATTTAAGCACTTACCACAGCCAATCTGTCTTTAATTTGCTTAATTTCGGAATGGACTAAATCATGTCACGTAGTTATAATCAGGCTTAGCCGTTTAATCGTACTATATTCGCCCAAGGAAGCCATTCTATGGGATTTTCTGGTGTTACATCTGCGCGAACTCGAATCTGGCGGACTTCTCCCAGGAACATAATATGTGTTCCTAGAGTTACTTCACCTATGACTTGACAATCAAAGTGTATAGGCAAAGCTGGTAAAACAGGTGCCCAGTCATTTGGCTCTACTTGCAATCCTGCCCTGACTATCTTTTGCGGGTCTTTGGCAAGAGAAGTGTTACCTGCATATTTGATCGCATCAATCACAACATCATTAATAAACGGCACACCGCAGCCGAATTTGCCAGTTTTGCGGATAATATCTAAACTCACACGCGGAGCATAACGTTCATTAATCTTGGCGTAGGAAATGCAAGGTGTGATTACCAAGGGGTGCCGACTGACAATTGTTGTTGAGCCACAAGGCATGAGGTTGGGAGTTCCATCTTCAGCCCAGGAAGTAATCATGCCAGCTGAAGAGGGGAAGAAACAAGGCCAGCGCGCTCTGTCATTATCTACTTCTACTTGATCTTCTGGTAAAGGAGGAAGATATTTAACTGCCATGCCATTTTCTACACTATCAGCTTCAAAGGCAATTGTACCTGCTGATGGAAAAACATAGTGTGGTGTATACCCTTTTTTATAACTGCTATCTTCCACTGAATCTCCAAGGACGGACAGAGGCTTTTGCAGTTCGTACTGTGGCTGCCAACCTGGTAGACTCCGCCAGAGGATTTGACTACGCCCTTCGGCTATGTCTTGTCGCAGTTGAATGGCATTGATTTCCAGAAAATAAACTCTGTGGCTACCAACGTCAACCCAAGGTTGAGAATAAATCGGTTGACCTGCAAAATCTTTACCAGGCTTAACCAGTTTTGCCTCATAAACCATGTATGCCGAGTCGAACACAGGTGCGTCATTTGTCAACGCCTTATGTGCTGTTAATCCCGTATCAGCAATGCGTGAGTGAGTTTTTTCTTCGGGTACGGTAGCGATCGCCTTCATGGCTTGATCTAGCTCCTCACCCGGAGGAAGAAACTGCACAGCAACGCTACCACTGCTTTCTAACATATCAGTAAAGGCGCTGCGGACATGATGCCGTTGTGATAACTCTTGGGTACAAAAGCTCAGGGCTAAAACGTAGGGAAATCTGTTGACAATTGATGCTCCGACAACTTTTTCCAGGGCGATTTGGGAACCATTAGTAGTGGTGACTAAACAAATTGGGGAAGGAAAAAATCCCGGCCATCGACTATCATTTGATAGTTCTTCGAGACTTTCTGGTAAATCACGGAGATAAACCTGCTTGTCTTCTGTGGTTCGCCAATTAGTAGCAGTCTGCAAGTTTGTCTGTGGCCAGAGATAGCGATACTGTTCTAAAAAATTAGGCATCTGTCGTCTCTAAGAGGGTGTTTATAAAATAAATATTAAGCACTTGAACAACGATATTACTCACAGTTGTGATCTGTGCTGTTGACAATTCTGCATACATCGGCAGTGATAACTCTTCTCTGGCAGCTGATTCTGAGTGGGGAAAATCACCATATTGATACCCTAAGTCAGAGTAAGCTGCTTGGAGGTGGACTGGGATGGGGTAGTGAATGCCTGTTTGAATGCCCTGCTCGTTAAGCTTTTGCTGTAGACATTCCCGTTGGCTGGTACGCACAGCGTAGACATGGTAAACGTGACGGCTGTAAGGCATTACAGCAGGTATACTGACATCAGAGTTTGCCAAGAGTTGGTCGTACTGTGCGGCGTGTGTTCTTCTGGCTTCTGTCCACCCTTCGATGTAGCGTAACTTCACCCGTAAAATTGCTCCCTGTATCCCATCCATGCGATAATTGTAACCTTTGAGGACGTGGTGATACCTACGTTCTTGACCCCAGTCGCGCAGCATCCGCATAGTATGGGCATATTCGGGATTATTTGTGACTGCCATACCGCCCTCACCGTAAGCGCCTAAATTCTTACCTGGGTAAAAGCTAAAACAACCAATGTCACCAATACTACCTACTCGCTGTCCCTTATACTCAGCCCCGTGAGCTTGTGCGGCATCTTCTATTACAGTCAAACCATGACGACGAGCAATCTCCATAATTGGCTCCATATCCGCTGGTTGACCGTACAAATGCACGGGTAAAATAGCTTTAGTGCGTTCAGTTATCGCTTTTTCAATTTGGGTGACATCAATGGTGTAGGAAACAGGGTTAATATCTACGAAAACAGGGGTGGCTCCGGTGTAACAAATCGCTGCTGTGGTCGCAACGAAGGTGAAAGGTACGGTAATCACTTCGTCACCAGCACCAATGCCAGCTGCTAGTAATGCCAGGTGGAGGGCGCTAGTACCTGTATTGACAGCAATGCCAATATCTGCATTGCAGTAATGTGCAAACTCCTCTTCTAAAGCTTTTACTTCATTCCCCAAGACGAATTGCGTACTTTCAAGTACTTTCATTACAGCTGTATCAATTTCGTCCTTAATGCTCAGGTATTGAGTTTTTAGGTCTACAAATGGAATCACGCTGCCACCTCTGCTAAATTAAGTTCAATTAATTGTCCCTGCTTCTTCAAAGACTGGGTTGCAGCTTCCAGAATTCTCACTACCCGCAGTCCCGCTTCCCCATCAGTAATGGGGCGATCGCCTGCTTTAATGCAATCAATGAAGTGTAATCCTTCTGTCCGCAGTGCTTCTGTCATATCTAAATTGGGTGACCACATATCCCCTGTACGGTAACCAATCATCATCTGGTAGACGCTTTCAGCATTGCCGTTGAGGGTAATTCCTTTGTCGTATATCTTCAGCTTTTCGCTAGGCTCCAAATCATCGAAGACGATCATCTTTTGCGAACCACCAATTAGAGTCCGCCGCACTTTTACTGGTGCTAACCAGTTAACATGGATATGCGCCATCAAGTTGCCTTCAAAAAATAAGGTCAAGTAGGCAATATTTTCCGGCTCTCCAGGAACGTGGCTCATCCCTGTTGCCGAAACCCCATATGGTTGGGTTCCTAAGACATAGTTCATAATTGACAGATCATGTACTGCCAAATCCCAAATCACGTTGACATCGTGCTGGAATAGTCCCAGGTTAACACGCACGGAATCGTAGTAATAAATATCGCCGATTGCTTTCGTCGCAACCAACTCTCGCATCTTCCGTACTGCACCGGTGTAAACAAAGGTGTGATCCACCATCAAAACTAGATTGCGTTTTTCTGCCTCCTCTATTAAACGTATTGCTTGCTCGGAAGTAACAGTCATGGGTTTTTCTACCAGTACGTGCTTCCCAGCCTGCAATGCAGCCAAAGCCAAGTGAAAGTGGGTAGAAACTGGGGTGGCGATCGCCACAGCGTCAATATTGGGGTCTGTAAAAATGTGACGACAATCTGTCGTCACATTAATTTTAGGATATCTTGCCTGCACCTTTGCCAGCAGATCTGGTTTAAAATCGCTGACTGTTTTGACCTGCGCTCCTGGGATTTCCGAGAAATTTCTGACTAGATTCGGACCCCAGTAACCGTAGCCAATTATACCGATGTTAATCATATTTACCACTGTTTTTAAAGTTATGAAAAACGGTTTTTGTGAACTAAATAAATGCTAATATTAAGTCCACCTGGTATTTCATTTTGCCTGCCGTATAAATCTTTTAACTTTTACTTGTCATGCAAGAAAAGTTTGGATCTAGCCTAATATCTAAAATTTGGTTATGGCGTTTCCTAAGCAGATGAGGTACAGTTAAGCCCTTTCTTCCAAATAAATCTTTATTTTCTATGTCAGTGATTCAAATTGGTAGCTAGTATTTCTTGCTTTGCCGTGCGATCGCGGACATCACCGATGATACGAGCAGGCACTCCCACAACCATTGCATAATCCGGGATATCATGAATAACTACTGCTCCAGCCCCAACAATGGCTTTCTCCCCAATGGTCACTCCTGGCAAGATGGTAGCATTACTACCAATAGAAGCGCAGCGTTTTACTATTGTCTTAACTACATCCCAGTCAGCGTCATTTTTTAAACTACCATCTTCATTCGTGGCACGGGGATAAAGGTCATTGGTAAACATGACTCCATGACCAATAAACACTTCATCTTCTAAGATCACGCCATCACATAGAAAGCTATGTGATGAAATCTTGCATCGACTCCCCACAACAACGTTTTTTTGAATTTCGACAAAGGTACCAATCTTTGTGTCATCTCCAATTGTACAACTGTAGAGATTAACCAAATCTGGATGGAAAATCTTGACGTTATTGCCTATTTTGACATCATTATTTACTGGCATAATCAACCAACTTTTCTATAATATTTAATCATCATACTGGGAAAATTTTTAATTGAAGGGTGTGCATTGTGTTGATCATTGCACACCCTTCAAAGTTGGGGTGATACATACAGGAGTTTGTAAGTAAATGAAGTTATCAAAGCCTTACATAGCGTTTTCTAAGCAATTGAGGTACACATACAAAATAAGCAGATTTAAAAATGTACCTCACCAGATCGGGAACCGCTTTTGTCAGCTATCAAAGTCACGCTTTGACTTTCTTGCGAGATACAAACCATCCGCTGCATGTGAGGCAGACAATTCCAGCTATCAAAGTCACGCTTTGACTTTCTTGCGAGATACAAACCATCCGCTGCATGTGAGGCAGACAATTCCAGCAACGCTGCTAGGTTCAAAGACAGAGACAACAGTTGGAGAACCGTAGCTCACACGAGCAACATATAATCCATTCGGATCGACTACACTGTAACCAGTCTCATTTCGACCTGCACTTGCAGATGGGGATAGTCCAAAAACGAATCCACTGCTATTAAAGTTTGCCGCCAATCCTGGTTTGTTAATGACAAAGTTTAATATTGGAGTAGTTCCGTTCTGAATATCCAGTTTGGGAAACTGGGGATAAAAGACATCATCACGTTCTGTATATGTAGTTCCTAAAAAATTAAAACTCAGATTTAAGATTGGAATATCTTTCAAATCAGAGCCAGTTAATAATTCATCATTATAAGTGAAAACACCACTATAAGAGTTTCCAGGACTGAGGGGAATATTATTAGTGATACCAATACCAGGTAGAGAAAAATCGCTCACTGTAAAGGTTCGGCTGACTGTAACCGCTCGTCCGGGATTTGTATTGAAAACTGCAAAACTGAGGCAAGTTGCAACAGTAGCAATGGATAAATTGTGAACTAAATTCATTTGTAACTCCAGAAACTAAAGCTATTCAACTGTATTCCATATTGCATCTTCTAAGTAAGTACACTCATCAGATTGCCACGGGTAATCTACCCGCTCAAAATTGTGCATACTGACTTCAAACTCGCAAATTTGACGAAGGTTCTCTAACAGCGTTTCGCTCCGACGCTCAGAAAACCATGTTGTTAAGGTATATGAACCCATGTACAATCTCAATTTCGGTATCTCACATCGAATAACAAATGTTCCTGACTCCCGGTGAAACGAGGCTTGAGGTTCATAAAACCAGAAAATACAAATAGGCTGTTGCAGAGCGCTAACTATTTGAAACGAAAACCACAGACTTTCATGGGGTTTATCTATGTGGAGAGCAAATTCAAAGGTAATCGGTTTTCCCCAACAGTGAATCCCTTCTCCCTCTGAGGTATGTACTTTTGCCCAAGCTACGTAGTTACCTGTTTTACTGTCTGGCGCTTGGTAAGCACCTTGTGCTTCGCTGTCTTCTTTCTGCCCCGCCAGATATAACTGTACTGCTTTGCCGGTATTGCCATCAAACTGAACGTTACCTTTGGAAAGCAGGATGCAACGCTTTGTTAACTGAGCGATCGCTTGCATACTATGACTAACAAATAAGACTGTACGTCCTTCTTTAGTTGCGACATCCCCCATTTTCCCCAAGCATTTTTTTTGAAATGCAGAGTCGCCCACTGCTAGCACTTCATCTACAATTAAAATCTCTGGCTCTAAATGGGCAGCAACGGAAAACGCAAGGCGGACATACATTCCTGAAGAATAACGCTTTACCGGGGTGTCTAAAAATCTTTCGACTTCGGCAAAAGCAACGATTTCATCAAATCTATTTTTAATTTCTACCCGACTCATCCCCAAAACTGAACCGTTCAAATAGATGTTCTCTCGTCCAGTAAGTTCTGGATGAAATCCCGTCCCTACCTCTAGTAAACTTGCGATTCGTCCGTTGATGGCAATGCGTCCGTTTGTTGGTTCGGTGATTCGGCTCAAAACTTTCAACAACGTTGATTTGCCGGCACCATTGCGTCCAATTACACCTATAACTTCACCTTCTTTAATCTCAAATGAAACATCTTTCAATGCCCAAAATTCTTCCCGCGCTGGGTTAGGCTTTTTCCCAGCAGGTTTGATAAATGTCTTGGCAAAAGATTTCGCACCATCAGCAATGACATCGCGCAACGCTTTATAGCTATAGCGGCTTCCTCCTTCTTGCTGATGAGCAATGATATATTTTTTGCTCAAATTATCTACACTAATTACATTCTCAGACATCTGCAAAAATCCTTTCTAAATTACGTCAGCAAATGTCCGTTCCATTTTGCGGAAATACCAAATGCCAGTTATCAGTAATAAAGCAACTAATCCTACAGATAGCGTGAATCCAGGTAAGTAAAGTTTTGACTCCCCACCTAAAATAGCCCAGCGAAAGCCATCAATTACGCCTACCATTGGGTTTAAAGAATACAGTAAACGCCATTGCTGTGGCACAATGTTGCTACTAAAACCTACGGGCGATATATATAAGCCAAATTGCACAATAAACGGGACAATATACCGAAAATCACGGTATTCAACATTTAACGCTGCCAACCACAAACCGACTCCAATTGATGCGGCAAAGGCAATGCCGATGAATAATGGTAGTGTGAGTATTCGCCAGGTGGGAATATAGTTATACCAAGCCATCAGTCCTAATAAAATCATGCCGGAAACCATGAAGTCTACAAAGCTGACAATCACTGCACTGATGGGTACAATCAAACGCGGAAAGTAAACTTTAGAAATCAAGTTGGCATTGCTAATTAAGCTGTTGCTGCACTCACTCAGGGCAGTGGAAAAAAACTGCCAAGGTAACATGCCGGCAAACACTAAAATTGGATACGGCACTCCTTGGGAAGGTAATTTTGCAATATTTCCAAAGACCACGGTGAATACCACCATCGTCAAAAATGGTCGAATCAATGCCCAAGCCATACCGATGGCAGTTTGCTTGTAGCGCACCAAAATGTCGCGCCAAGCAAGAAAATAGAATAGCTCCCGATAGCGCCACAAATCTCTCCAATAGTACTTTTCAGCGCGTCCAGCTTCAATTACCAATTTTTGCTTAAAGCCGATCTCTTGATTACTCATAAATTGATGCTTAACTGACAAAGTTGAAGTCTTTAATGTTGTTACAACCAAGGAGCCGTGAATGCCTGCGAGTGAATTCTCCTACAGAAGGGTTGCCTTGGGGATCGACTACCCCTGCTACCTGTTGCCAAAGCTCCCGTGGTGCTGGTGAAAGTTGATAGGTGCGTCCATCGGACTTATGAACGTGATACCATTTTGTTCCTTGGCACTGCTCGCACCAGAAAGCTTCTAGCCATTCTCCATCTATAGAAACTGTAGTTTGGGACGCTACTAGCATCAATGCATTTCGCCGGCTCATACCTCGTTGCTGTAACTGCCCTGGTTGATCGGCAAACAACTGATATTTTTGACTCATGCTATCAAGATAGCAACTATGAACTGGACAATATATAGCTCGTCGTTTTGAACGCTTCCGGTTTCGATCACACCTCTTCTGCAATTTCGACCTCCCAATATCAATAAAAAAAATCCCAAAGGAAGGTTACGTTGGAGGGACTGAGATCAAAAAGACCATCGAAGCCCAACTCCTAATTCATAACTAATTTATTCAATTTTCGTTTTTGATGCCTTATCTGTTTCCAGTGTCGGCATTAATTGAGAATAATCTGAAGAAAGGCAATCATTACTTGTTAAACACTAAATAATATCGTCTAGGTTTGTTCATATTTTTTCTTTTATCTATATATGTAATATCTTACACCCTTTTTATAAAATTTTGTTCATCTTAATCAAATTAAATATGAAAATAGAATAAACTAATTTTAAAGTTGAGAACAACGAGTTAGAAAGTAAGAGAAAGCCAGCCCAAGCAAGCAGTTGCAAGTGCTGTTACTATCTGACAATAACTTTTATTAATCTTTAAATCTTCATAATATTTCATCCTTAAAGAACTAAGCTGTTAGCCATAATCTATGGAAATTGTCGGTTAATTTGAGCCAGATAATGAGGCTCAAATTAAAAGGTAAATGGTTACATTTCACTGGATTTTTGCACGTTTGTTGCTCCAGTAAGTATTAAGGATGGCAAGTCATAGCAACATAAGTATTACTAATCTTATTTTTGATGGGTAGCACTTTGTCAAGACCTGGTAAGTTCTATTGCCTCGACCGAAGAGAATATTTAGATTGGGTAACAATAAAACCGCAAATATTTATGTTCCCAAGCTGAATATCTATTCTGATTACAAGCCAAATTGAGATATTATCTTTCCATTAAAATATCCCCAATAACTTACTCTGTAAGGTTTTGAGACATGGCTCTTACATCCTCAGACAATACCACTCTTGTCAAAACATCAAGGTATTGTTTGGAGATAATTTTGGGTGTGAAATGCGATCGCAAATATTGACGTCCGGCTTTACCCATGCGTTCTCCTAGTAGGCGATCGCGACTGAGCAAGCGAATAAATTGAGCTAGACCATTACTGTCTCCATTCTCAAATGTGCTACCACAGTCGGCTTCGGCTATGAGTTGTCTGAGGTATGAATACTGCGAACAAATGACTGCTATTGGTCTTCCCGATGCTAAAGCTGAGTAAAGCTTACTTGGGGTGACTAAATTTTCCGTACACTCATCCACACTCACTAACGACAGATCGCAAGCTGTTAGTGAATAGGGCAACACCTGCTTATCTTGATAGGGTAGAAACATAAAATTGCTCAAAGATAATTGATTCACTTGGGAAATCAACTCATCGCGTTTTGCTCCACCACCAATGCAGACGAACTGAATTGGCTCATCTTGCAGTTGCTTTGCCGCTTCTAGGATGGTATCCATGTCATGACACCGACCCAGATTACCGGAGTAGAGCACGGTAAATTTATTGACTAGGTTGTACTTCCAAGCAAACCAGTTTTCTTGCTTGGCAATTGGCACAATCGAGTCAGGATCTGCCCAACTGTGAATCACAGAAATCTTATCGGCTATCTGCGAACAATTCGCCGCTACTTGGAGTTTCATCGCTGGACTCAGAACGATGATCCCCTTGGAAGAGCGCCAAATTTTTTTATTCAGGGCTTGCCATAATCGCGCTAGCCAGTGATGCTTGGGAATTACTCCCAGAGCGATCGCTATATCGGGATAAAGGTCATAGAGGATGCAAACATAGGGAATTTTGAATAACAGATGAGCCAGATATGCCACAAGCGGCAAAAATGGCGGAGCTGTTGTCACCAACAACACGTTGTTGCGATGTCTAGCTCTGAATAGATGCAGCCCTGCCCGCAAGGTATACAAAATACCATTGACGGCTTTGCCACGAATTCGTCCAGGCCAAAGTTGAGCAGTACGCGATCGCTGAATTCGCACTCGACCTACTCGCTCAACTGCTGGAGCGCTCGAAGTCCGAAACGCATATCCTGGCTGACTTGTAAAAACCTCAATGTCTATCCCAAGAGACCCTAAATGTCTCACAAGTTCCTCTATCAACTGTCCTGTAGCCGCATAGTCTGGCGGGAAAAACTGAGTGATTACAGACAATTTGATGGACTCTTTACTTTTTAGAGAATGCTGATTCTTACTTTCTAATCCAGAAGAGAGTGATTGAAATAACTTGATATTAATCCATTCATTAAGTCTCATCGTTTACATCCTAATCTTTTTTAAAACGCCACTGAAATGCTCAAGCCAGTAATTGACATGAAAAATTTACCCAGCTTTATAAATTCGTACAATTGCTTGACTGCGATGTACGAGTGTTAATTAGCGGGTATAATCCCAAGACTCACAGAAGGTAACGGCGAGCCGACCTAATTGTGCAACCGATTAATACGAAGCTAAACTCATTCGAGTTGAGCGATGTAAGTAGTCTGTGCAAAATTTTTCTGAAATCCAGGGATGTATTTGTAATTCTTGTATCTATCTATACAAAAATGTATGTCATTTGAGTTGGTAATACTTACTTCTTTTGAACAGAACAACACATGACAGGGACATCAGAACACACAACACAAAAACAAATCTGATTAACGACAGAATTAGCTACTACTGAAGTCTTATGCCTTAAGGTAAGTCGCTATGCTTTCTCTGCTAAAGAACTTTTCTTGACTTCCAAAAGGTAGTAGCCGCCATTCTCAACTGCCTTCTAGTTAAAAACTCGGAACATACCTAAACTAAATGAGATTTTATTGTACCATACCAGTCTTCAAGTTGTTTTTCTGATTGTTACATGTAGTTTTTGTTTAGAACATGGTGTTCCTTTTTTATTTACATGTAATTTTTAACTAGAATACCATGTTTGAAATTTACTTATGTACTTCATGAAAAGTTTATATAACTATGATTTTTTTTTTACACTATCTTAATATAATTAAGATGTGTTTACGTATAAACTACTAAGTAATTAGTCTGAGGTATACATTTTCTATGAACAAGGTGAAACAGATTTGTTGGTTCAAATACAAGTATCGTTTTAATTTTTAATCATTGTAATCTGTCATACAAATTATCGGAAGCAAAATCAAAGTATAAAATCAAACGTAATTTTGTGTAATAACTCAGATAAATAAATAATTTATTAACTGTATAAATAGGTTGAACTAAAAAAATTATGCGTTTTTGGAGATGTCTAATAGCTAAATCTAAAAATTCTTCAAAAACCTCGCAAAATAGTTCGGAAAAATAGATTAAGTCGAGCTAAGAGTGAATCAGAAAAATAAATCGTAGAAGCCTGTTTTGGCGTTGATTCTGGTGCGATCGTACTCGCGAAAAGTTGCTACACTAGGTTCTGAGTCTGACAGCAGACGATTTATTTAGGCTAGGTCATACCGTGGAGGGTTGGGGACGAGGGCACGACCTAGCGTTAACAATCACAAGTAAAATATATTAATTAATGTCATAATAAGTGAGAATCTCTGTTACATAAGGATTAGAATAAGACTTGTCAGGCATCAGCTTGCAATAACCTTCTACCATAGTGCTTCCATCACTAAGATCGCTGTTATGGTTGAACTGTTATTAGTGGGAACTTTTATAAAAATCTTATTTGACTTGTTAGCAAGTATTCATCAATGATGGAGAATAAATCTTCTCAACCCTCAAGTTCTGACCAAAATAGGAACTTTAGCTCTCCATTTCCTCAGGCTCAACCTTTTACGGAGTCGGAAGGACTAGGGGAGGATTGGAATTTTCGTGATTTTCTGGGTATTTTACGGCGGCGATCGCTTATCATTGCAGGGGTAGCTGTCCTTGTAATGATAGCAGTTGTCAGTTCGTCACTAAAACAAAAACCAGAATATGAAGGCAATTTTCGGCTATTAGTAGAACCTGTTAATGATGACAGCAAAGCGGTGGATGTTGTCAAAGACGCTAACCTAGACAAGTCTAGTCTAGATTACGAAAGTCAAATACAGGTTCTCAAGAGTCCTGAACTGATGGGGAACATAGTTAAGGAGTTGCAACAATCCTATCCAGAAATAGATTATGGCTCTTTAATAAAATCTTTAACAATTATTCGCTTAGGTGAAACCAAAATTATAGAAGTTCGCTATCAAAGTAACAATGCAAATAAGACTCAAGCAGTACTAGAAAAAATTGCCAAAAATTACTCAAATTACAGCAAGGAAAAGCGGCAAACAAAGTTGCGTCAGGGGATTCAATTTGTCGAAACACAACTCCCATCCTTACAGAAACGAGTTGATGAAATTCAAAAAGATTTGCAACTTTTCCGACAAAAATACGACTTTATTGACCCAGACACTCAGGCACAGCAAATTGCTGCTCAAGTTAATAATTTATCTGGGCAACGATTAGCAGTTAATCAGCAATTGGCACAAGCTCGTGCTAATTTAGCTGGCTTACAGGGAAAAGAAGGAGAACTGGCAGCGTTGAATAATGCTACTGTATATCAACAGTTAATTATTCAGGTGGGGCAATTAGAAAGTCAGATTGCTGCGGAGTCAGCTCGTTTCCAGGAAGATAGCCCAAGCATCCGAACATTAAAGGATAAACGGGATAACCTGCTGCCCTTGTTAAACCAAGAAGCACGGCGGTTTCTGAATGTAAAATTTGCAGACGTAGCGACTCAAGTTAAAACTTTAGAAGTGCAGAGTCAAGAGCTTGCCAAAGCCGAACAGAAACTCGAACAAAGACGCAAGCAATTGCCAGTCTTGGCACGGCAATATACAGAAATGCAGCGAAATTTGCAGGTTGCAACTGAGAGCTTGAATCGTTTTCTTACTACCCGCGAAACACTGCAAATTCAAGTGGCTCAGACAGAACTACCTTGGCAATTAATTCAAGCCCCAACTAAATCTGAAACTCCTATATCTTCAGATGTAAAACGTAGTTTAATTACAGGATTTTTCGCTTCGCTAGCCATAGGAATTGGTATCGCCATACTAATTGAAAAGCTGGACAATACCTATCATACCGCCTCTGCCCTGAAAGATAAAATCAGCCTGCCGTTGTTAGGAACTATTCCATTTGAAAAGCAACTCCAAAATGGTCAACATGGCACAAGCAAACAAAATATTCCCATAGTCAGAGTAACAGATTCGCTGCGTGAAAGTGTTCCTGGGTTAGCGGTAATACCCGACCAGGGTAAGAGCAATTATTCCCCAAAATTTTTGGAAGCTTTACGAGTACTTTGTACGAATATTCAACTGCTCAGTTCTGATCGCCCAATTCGCTCGATAATTATTAGTTCAGCTATGTCTGGTGACGGTAAGTCTACAGTTGCATTTCATTTAGCTCAAATAGCTACAGCAATGGGGCAACGAGTACTACTTGTAGATGCCGATCTGCGTCAGCCGACGATTCACACTTTATCAAATTTAAATAATCTTTGGGGATTGAGTAATTTAATTTCGACAAACTTGCCAGTGGGGGAGGTGATTCGGAAAGTACCTTCTATGAACGAATTATCTGTGGTTACTTCTGGACCGATACCACCTGATCCCACCAAGTTGCTCTCCTCGGAAAAGATGAAGCGACTGATGGAAGAATTTCATAACACCTTTGACTTGGTGATATATGACGCTCCTGTATTAGTTGGACTAGCTGATGCTAGCCTGATAGCACCCCACACTAATGGAATTTTGCTTGTGGTGAGGATGGATAAAACAGATAGTTCTGTTCTGAAGCGAGCTTTGGATAACTCGAAACTTTCGCGAATGAATGTTTTAGGTGTGGTTGGTAATGCTCAGAAAAATAATTGAATAGTTGCAACCGTCGTAGAGACGTTCCGCCGGAACGTCTCTACAATATGTGTAATTTACCAGACAGATATCAGATGCATATTTATCTGAAAATTCGCTTTTTTTAAATTTTTTTGCAATACTGTTGACTCTCTAGCTAAGTGGAGAGTTGACAATGAAATCAGGAAATCAACGAAGAAAGTTATGCAACTCCTGTCTTTAAGAAATGGGTTTTTGGTGTTAACCTTAAGTGCGATCGCCTCAACTAGCGGGTTACTTACAGCTTGTTCCCAACAAAAACAAGCCGAAACACCAAACGCTACCACTACCAATGCTAGCGACAAGCAGCAGATGCACGGAAGTGCCATGAATCACAGCATGGCGATGGATTTGGGTCCAAGCGATGCTAATTACGATTTGCGGTTCATCGACGGTATGAAACCGCACCATCAAGGAGCCATCGAAATGGCTCAGGAAGCACAGCAGAAATCAAAACGTCCCGAAATCAAAAACCTAGCAGACGAAATCATCAAAGCGCAAAACCAAGAAATTGCTCAGATGAAGCAGTGGAGAACAGCTTGGTACGCTAAGGCTGGAGATAAACCAATGGCTTATGATGCTCAAATGGGTCATATGATGGAGATGTCATCTGACCAAATGAAAGGCATGATGATGAATATGGACTTGGGTGCGGCTGATAAAGATTTTGACTTGCGCTTTATCAATGCAATGATTCCTCACCATGAAGGTGCTGTAACAATGGCACAAGATGCTTTGAAAAAGTCTCAACGTCCGGAGATTAAGAAATTAGCCGAAAATATTATCACTTCCCAAAATGCGGAAATTAACCAAATGAAGCAATGGCGAAAAACTTGGTACAACAAGTAAGCTTGATTTCATCCTGATTTCATTTCTCAATGCCAGACTGGGAGATAAGCGCAATTCCAACGCTTACGCGCATGAAACCCAGTACTCAAGGATTATTCGCGATGCCTAATCTGCGTTTCCAAAGAGCGATCGCAATTCGCTCTGTTTCTGGCACAATCTTAAGTGTTTTTTGCTGGCTAATCCCGCAGTAATTTTAGCACACGGCGGACACGGTGATGAATTTCATCAAGAAAATAGCGATCGCTCCCGTAGCAGTGGTGGTTCTGGATTAGGTTTAGCGATCGCAAGAGCGATCGTTCAAGCAAACCAAGGCAACTTGAACGTACAAAGCGAATTAAGTAAAGGTAGCACTTTTACCGTTCAATTACCCTTCGATGTCGCTCCACTTAACAGCATTCGTTCTCAATTTAAATCCTTTATAGGTAATAGACATCTTGTGTGAAAATGAATGTAGAGACGTAGCACTGCTACGTCTCCACAAGGGTTTCAGATAAGGCATCATTAATTTATAGAGATGTCTATTAGACATCTCCAGATTCATACGTAAAGACGTTCCGGCGGAACGTCTCCACAAGGGTTTCAGATAAGGCATCATTAATTTATAGAGATGTCTATTAGACATCTCCAGATTCATACGTAAAGACGTTCCGGCGGAACGTCTCTACAAGGGTTTCGGGTAACGCATAATTAAATTCGGTCGATGTCTATTGACTATTGACTATTCACTATTGACCCTTGACTAATCCCCAATCCCTAGTAAAATAACTTGGCATTGCCTTTACATTGACAGGTTAAGAATCATGGCTCAAGCGAAGATTGGGATTATTGGTGGTAGTGGTTTATACAAAATGGATGCACTTAAAGATGTAGAGGAGGTGCATGTTGAAACACCGTTTGGTTCACCGTCTGATGCTTTGATTCTGGGAACTTTGGACGGGACGCAGGTAGCTTTTTTAGCGCGTCATGGACGCAATCATACGCTTTTACCTTCTGAGTTGCCGTTTCGTGCGAATATCTATGCGATGAAGCAACTAGGTGTGGAGTATTTAATTTCCGCTAGTGCGGTAGGTTCGTTGAAGGAAGAAGCTAAACCTCTAGATATGGTGGTTCCGGATCAGTTTATTGATCGAACCAAAAATCGGGTTTCGACTTTCTTTGGGGAAGGAATTGTGGCTCATATTGCTTTTGGCGATCCGATTTGTGGTAATTTGGCTGGAGTTTTGGGGGATGCGATCGCTTCTCTGGATTTACCAGATGTAAGTCTGCATCGCGGCGGTACTTATGTGTGCATGGAGGGACCGGCATTTTCAACTAAGGCAGAATCCCATCTTTACCGCAGTTGGGGTGCCACGGTAATCGGGATGACGAATTTACCAGAAGCGAAGTTAGCAAAGGAAGCAGAAATCGCTTATGCAACTTTGGCGCTGGTGACAGATTATGATTGTTGGCACTCAGATCATGATAGTGTGACGGTGGAAATGGTGATTGCAAATTTACAGCGTAATGCGGTAAATGCTCAAAAGGTGATTCAAGAAACTGTCCGACGTTTGAGTGAAAATCCACCATCATCTGATGCTCATTCTGCCTTGAAGTATGCGATTTTGACTAATTTGGAAAAAGCGTCGGCGACAACAAAAGAGAAGCTAGGATTGTTGTTAAAGAAATATTTGTAGACACGAACTGATGAGCGTTCGGACTACACCCAATGGCAGAATTATAACAGCACACGCGCTCATAAGTCTCCTGCGTCATGGTTTTCAAGACCCATTTGGTTTAGTGGATGATATTATTGAAAACTATTCACGCAGGACGACACAAGATGATGGAGCAACGGTTTATATTCAACGTGCAGCAGGAAGAAAAAGAAGATATAACCCAATACGGTTCAGTTAATGGGACTTAAACAAAAATTAAGTCCAAATGTAGCTCAAACTAGCTTTATAAGCGGCAAATACGTCACGATTACCTCCCTCATCACCAACGCTGTCACAGGTAAAATAGATGTACAACAAGTCCCCATCCCCTAAACCCAAATAACTAATATATTGCACTTAAGGAGAATTACAATGTCTACCGAATATCACGTTAAACTCATTCAACAAGGCAATATTCAAACCTTAGCCATTCCCCAAGAATTAACTTTATCAACTTCAGAAGTTATCATCCGACAAGAAGACGGAAAACTTATTATAGAACCCTACAAGAAAAAATCCCTCCTAGAAGTCTTCGCCAACCTTGATGATATTGACGAAGAATTTCCCAATGTTGACGAAGGACTATTACCGTTAGATGACATTGAACTTTAAAATGTATTACTCTTACTTACTCGATACCAAATTAGACATCCAACAGGTAAAATTTTTTCTAAAATTCAAAAAGTTGGGGAAGACAAAATTTGTACCAGTATCATTGTTGCTTGTGAACTCCAATTTGGCGCAGAAAAAAAGAACTCACTGAGATTGAAAGAGCGCATTTCCTTGGCTTTAGACATGATTCCTGTATTATCATTAACAAGCAACGTAGAGTATCATTACGCTAAAATTCGTACTTATTTAGAAAGTCAAGGAACGCCCATAAGTAGTAATGATTTATTAATTGCTGCTCATACACTCAATCTAAATCTAACTTTAGTTACAAACAATGTCCGTGAATTTTTCCGTGTACCCGATTTAAAAGTAGAAAACTGGCTGAACCCAAATTAAAAAGCCGAGTGACTTTCTAGCCATTGATTAATTCACAATTTATACTTAAGTAGGGCTTGCTGAAAAAGTCATTACTTCAAAGAGTATTGAGAAAATTGAGTTATGTTGAGGCAGTTTTGTAGTAAACACCTGACTCTTGACTCCTGTAGAGCGAAATTTCGCGTCTCTCTTAATTAAACTACCTGAAAAATAAAGCTGAGACTTGCCCAATTATTCACATTTAAGGCGTAAAAATCGGGACTTTGGCTGGTTGTTTCGGTAGCTGCCCTAGCGTTGTGTAAGTCAAGAAGAAGAGCTTGGGCTACTTCTAAGGGTTTCGACAATTCGATAATGGGTTGTTTATCTGCGGTGGAATATTTAGCAGCTTGAACGGCAGCGAGGGTTTGGGTGAAGGGTGCGGTGCTAAAAATTACTTGGTGTTCGCATTCGTCAGCGGAACCGGGAATCACCCATTCCGAATTAGTGGCACTTTTTGGTAAGGTGATAATTTCACCAGGGGCGATGACGATTTCTTGGAATTGTGGTTTTGTTTGGGCATTAGGTTGTTGGGTGCTTTGCATAGGGTAAAATGCGATCGCACTCCTACTACTCTTTAATCCTAGCAGCATAAAATATATCGGGCGATCGCTCAAATTTTCTACGCGGTATTGCAATCGGCTACCTATGGGTACGATGGGAATATATCCGGTTTCGCTAGTGAGTAATTTGTGATTCGATTGTCCACTTACTCGCACTGTCTCCCGTTCCATGACGGAGCGAGGGGTAATACCGCTAATTATCTCTAAACTAGCTTTGAGTGCCAAGCGAGAAGAACCCTCATTTTCTGTCAGTCGCCATAATTTTGCTGCTAGCAAGGTTTGCAATCTTCCCCCTAAGCGTTGTACTGCAACTTTTGCGGCTTCTCCCTCAATGCCGGCGGTATTGGGAATCAATTCCCCTGTCAAAGAAAATAAACCATAGCGACTGGGAGTTGCTAATAAATCAGAAGGTTTTGTTTCTGGTAATTTCCCAAATAGATAATTGGCTGGTTGTTCTCCCGCAATTACAATAGACATGCGAGAAATCGTTGCAAAACCACTGGTAGCATCTACGCGCTCAATTCTTTCTAGAAGATTACCCAGAGCAACGTTTAAGTTAATATTTTTTGGTAAAACCCGCTCTTGTTCTTGGACTAATTGCCCGACTTGTAAAGGAGTTGCACTTTCAGTTTCGTTGAAGATTTGCGCTTTTGCGGTTAATCCGTTACGCGATCGCAATACAATTTGTATACTGGCATCTTTTCTAACTAAACTCAGTCGCGAATTCACTCCGTAATAATCTATCACTTGTGGAGGTATTCCCCCTAACCACACTTGAGCCGTTTTGCCATCCTCTTCTATTGCTATCACTACCCCTTCAGCACCAATAATACTTTCTGTAATCAAATTATCGCTCAGTAACTTTGATTGATTTTTTTTCCTATTTAATAACCCTGGCTGCTGTTTACCATCAAGTTGGCGGATAGAACTTCCTACCCGCGATAAAGTGTGAATAATCGTCGTTGCTGGAGTTACTTCCCACAAATACTGCGTCAAAGCGTAGGTAAATAATCCAGCACTGAAACCAGATAATAGTATTTCCCTTGCCAACTCTTGAGAATTCGAGGTAGCTGATAGCACTAACGGTGGGTTTGAATCGCTCATACCCCCGGTTTTACTTTTAAGTTCTTTTTGAAAGTCTAATTCTGCTGTTGCTAGTTCGGCTTGTGGTGGCATTTCATAGGCACGAATTCGCGATGCTGTTGAAGGAGCTATTAATGGCGCATGATAGCTCGTATCGAGTATTGCTGTTACTTGTGGCGATCGCTGACTCCACAATAACATCAATGTTTCTTCTAATAAACAATTGACTATTTTGTCTTTTTCTGATACGTAAGCCCCATCAAAGGGAATGAGAGTGTTTACCAGGGATTCTTCTGCTGCGTTTAATTTAATCTGGCTGCCATAACCGCTAAAGTGGAAGACAAACACATCCGATGGTTTAGCATCCACAAGATGATTTAAAACAGCATTTTCAATGGCAAATCTTGTCGCTTGTTCATCAGTCAAAGTCAAAATATCTGACTCTTGAAAACCAAAGCGGTAAATCAAAAGTTCCTTTTGCAGTTCGACATCAGTTAAACAACCCCCAAGTGCCAAATTTTGGGGATATTTGTTGATACCGATCAATAATGCCAGTTTACGCCGACTGGGTTGTGCCAAAGCTTGGTAATAGCGATTACCTAAGGATAACCACCCAGCCTCAGTCACTCCCCACGCCGCGAGTATAAACCCAATCCGTTGTAAAAACCTTCGTCGCTTCATCATTAGTTATCAACCTACCGTTGTATAAGACTTACCCAAAGCTACCCAATGCTAGAATTAGTTAACCAAAACGAATTCAACACGGACTTTAGAGCTTAGTTCCTGTTTCACTCTGGCAGTGGCGGCACTATCCAGTCCGCAGGCACTCACCACCTAACTGGCGGATACGTATTGACTAAGATTGATTGCAGCGTTCAAATCGCGGTCAAGAATAAAACCGCAATGGGAACACTCAAACATTCTTTCTGATAACGAGAGTGTTTCCTTTTTGGCTCCACAATTAGAGCAAGTTTTACTAGATGGAAACCAACGGTCAACTACTACCAGCTTTGAACCATACAGTTCGCACTTGTAAGTTAACTGACGACGAAACTCAAAAAATCCCATATCAGCAATGCTTTTAGATAGTTTGTGATTTGCCATCATGCCAGACACGTTGAGGTCTTCAATTGCTACTGTGCCGTGGTTCTTGGCAAGTATTGTGGTTAATTTATGCAACGTGTCTTTACGGATATTGGCTATCTTCATATGAAGTCTAGCTATCTGCATCTGCGCTTTTTTCCAATTAGCTGAACCGATAATTTTATGGCGGTTTAACCATTGCATTCTAGACAGCTTGGCTTCATATTTCTTGTAAGATTTTGCGCCTAAAATTACCTCGCCAGTTGACGTAGTGCGTTGTCGGTTATTCAGTTTCAATTCTGTTTTGAAACCTAGAAGCACTACTGTACCTCCTTAACAGCAGCCGCCATGCCATCAATCAATTTTTTGTTTTTCTTACTTCTAGAACCATACAAACGTGCTGAAAACACAGTGATAAGTTCAATCATGTCCTGCACTAGTTCCTGCTCAAAAGTAATCTCTTCATTAGACTTGTTTAAGTTTACTAAATGTGCATATACCAGCTGTCTTCCACGCGCATTGCCCGTGTTAACTCAGCTGCTACTTCTGGACGAGAGAATTCTGGTGGAGGTGATTCACCTCGACGCAGCATTTCGCGTACTTTTGTTCCCGACAAGTGAATGCGTTCTTCTGGTTTGCTGGGACTGGTTTTCGTCGTCGCCATTTGCTTGGTGCGCGTACAATAGAAAGCGTGTTCAAACTTCATCGGCACAATCCCTAATTCACCAGGATCAAACTCATCGAAGATATGTTGAGCGTCGTATGTACCATAATAGTTCCCCACGCCAGCATGATCTCGTCCGACGATAAAGTGAGTACAGCCGTAGTTTTTGCGGACTAAAGCATGAAAAATCGCTTCCCGTGGACCAGCATAACGCATGGCTGCGGGATTGATTGCTAAAGTGACGCGATCGCGGGGATAATAGTGTTCCAGCAAAATTTCATAACAGCGCATCCGCACATCAGCGGCAATGTCATCATCTTTTGTCGCCCCGACCAAAGGATGCAAAAATAAAGCATCCACTATTTCCAAAGCGCACTTTTGGATATACTCATGAGCGCGGTGGATTGGGTTGCGAGTTTGGAAACCAACGATTGTTTTCCAACCATTGACTTTAAACATCTCTCGTGATGCGACTGGATCGATTTGGTAGGTGGGAAACTGGGGATGAGGTTTGCGTTCCAATAGCCAAATGTCGCCGGCAAGATGTACAGAACCTTGTTTATATAGTACTTGCACCCCTGGATGGTTGACATCATCGGTGCGGTAGACATTAATTGCTTCGCGCTTTTTGTCGTAGTGATACTTTTGCGTAAGTTGCAAAACCCCGATAAACTCACCTTTGGAATTATCCAAGCGGATCAAGTTGCCTTCAGTCAGGGGGGAAGCAATTTCTTCAGTTACCGACAGTGTAATGGGAATTGACCACACAACACCGTTAGCGAGACGCATTTGGCTGACGACGCGATCATAGTCTTCTTGATTCATAAAACCCGTCAGAGGACTAAAACCACCAATCGCGATCATTTCTAAATCAGAAACCGCTCGCTCATCTAGTTGCACTTGCGGTAAAACATCAGCTTTCGAGAGAAATTCCTCTCTTTGTTCTGCGGTAGCGATGCGATTCACTAACTCTCCACCGTGGGGAGCAATGGTATCTGGATGGTAACTCAACGTAACCCCTTTTTTGCAACGTAATTATTTTCAACCCACGTACTAATTTATCAAAATGCTGGTACGTAGAGAAAAAAAGATTGTGGAAAGGGGGAGGGGGGAGACAACCAACTACTAACAATTAACCGCTAACATTAAAATACTCAACCAGGATTGCCCCTTAAGACTTTGCCCCTTATGACTGCTGTATCTCCCGTAGTTAAACCTGTCAGCCAAATGCGGCTATCTCCTGGAAGTGCAGTGACTATCCAGGATGTGACTTGGGAAGAATTTGAGTCTATCTTACTTGAATTGGGAGAAAAGCGATCGCTACGAGTTGCTTACAGCAAGTGTACGTTAGAAATCATGGTTCCTCTACCAGAACACGAAAAGCCAAAAGATTTAATCTCAGACATTGTAAAAATTTTACTGAAAAAGACAGGTCAAAAGTATGAACCTTTTGGTTCCACTACCTTCAAGCGCTTGAATACAGCAGGAGTGGAACCAGATGCTTGCTTTTACATTGAAAATTACCAGCGCATGATTACTCGGCGCCGACTTGAACCAGATGATCCCCCCCCGGATTTGGCAATTGAGATGGATGTGACATCTAAAACTACACTCAATGCCTATGAAGCGATCGCTGTTCCCCAACTATGGATTTACGATAACGGCAACTTGAGTATCTATCTTTTGCGGGATGGGAATTATATCAAATCAGATATGAGTCCCACTTTTCCAAATATTCCTCTGACTCAAATCATACCCGCGACAATAGAGCGAGCTTGGCAAGTCGGCAGCGTACAAGCTTTAGAGGAGTTTGAAGGGGCGATTGCCGTTGCTAATTTTTGATTTTTAACTAAATATATTGTAGAGACGTAGCAGTGCTACGTCTCTCAATAGGCACTGCTACGTCTCTCAATAGGCACTGCTACGTCTCTCAATAGGCACTGCTACGTCTCTCAATAGGCACTGCTACGTCTCTCAATAGGCAGTGCTACGTCTCTCAATAGGCACTGCTACGTCTCTCAATACGGTTCAGATAAAATTAACCGAACTAACCTACATCATCATGGGCAAAGCGGTTAAAGAGAAAGTCTAAAGCATGGTTACGCAGTTGATAATATTGTGGATCTTCCATAATCCTAGAGCGATCGCGTGGACGCGAAAATGGAATAGGCATCACTTCACCAATTTTCGCATGAGGACCATTGGTCATCATCACCAACTTATCTGCCAAAAAGAGCGCTTCATCGATATCATGGGTAATCATCAACACTGTACAGCGGTTATCACCCCAGATTTTCAGCAATTCTTCTTGTAACTCTTCTTTGGTAATAGCATCTAACGCCCCAAAAGGCTCATCTAAAATTAACACTTTCGGACGAATTGCCAAAGCACGAGCGATAGAAACCCGCTGTCTCATCCCCCCAGACATCTGCGGTGGCTTTTTGTCCATCGCATCAGCTAATCCCACCATTGTCAAATTATCCCGAACGATCGCTCTTTTTTCTGCTTCGGGTTTGTTGGGAGAAACCGCATTCACAGCCAAGTATATATTTTCAAAGGCAGTCCGCCAAGGTAACAAGGCATAATTTTGAAATACAACCATCCGATCTGGACCAGGTTTGGTAATCGGTTGTCCTTCTAGCAGCACTTGTCCGGAAGTGGGAAAGTTAAAACCGGATACCATATTTAACAGCGTCGATTTGCCACAGCCAGAGTGACCGATAACGCAGATAAATTCGCCTTGTCCCACATTCAGATTAACACCATCGAGTACGGTGAAGGGTCCTTTCTTGGTCGGATATACTTTGGAAACATCTTTAATTTCTAAAAAAGGCTTGCGGACGTTGTTAATTTGAGTATCTAATGGTTGTCCGATGTTAGTTGTTCTTAAAGTGCGGTTTTGCATGGTGTTTTAAAAGTTAAAAATTTCAAGTTTCAGGTTCCAAGTCGGAACGTTCTTGTTTCAAGTGAGAACGTTCTTGTTTCAAGTGAGAACATTCTTGTTTCAAGTGAGAACATTCTTGTTTCAAGTCGGAACGTTCAGGAGAATAACAGTAGTGAGCGCTTCAGCGCTCAAATAAATAAGCACTCTTCGTGCTTACTACGCTACTCTCCTCGTGGGTGTATCAAGAATAACCTCAGCCACAGAAACATCACGTTTAATCTGTAAGCTGTTGAGATAAGCTATTGGATCGTCAGCATCAAACGGAGTTCCATCAAACAGTTGAATCGGTTTACGAGTGTAGCTAATATCTAAACCTAACTCCCGAGCTGCGGTGCTGAAAACGCGAACTCGACAGACTCTTTCGACAACTTCCACCCAATTTCTCGGAAAGGGAGTATCACCCCAACGCGCTAATTGACTCATGATCCAAATTTGCTCGGTGCGACTAGGACGATTGATGGCAGAATCAGAGTAAAATTGATGATGGGCATAATCCCGCAGTGGATGGTCTAAGCTACAAGTGCCATTATTCGGATCTTCAATTTGAATGTACTCGATATCGTTGCTGACATACTCTCGCCGTGCTAAAATTTCCCGAATCTCTTGGGCATTTTCTGGAATTGCACAGTAATAACAAGCTTCTAACAACGCTTTGGTTAAGGCAATATGAGTATTGGGGTAATTTTCTGCCCAATCTTCCCGTACACCAAGAACTTTACCAGGATGTCCAAACCAAACTTCTAAGTCGGTAGCGATGGTAAAGCCAACTTGTTCCACCGCAGCGCGATAGTTCCAAGGTTCACCCACGCAGTAACCATCTATACTGCCTGCTCTCAAGTCTGCGACCATCTGCGCCGGCGGAATAGTCCTCATATCCACGTCTAAATCGGGGTCAATTCCCCCGGCAGCTAACCAGTAGCGCAGTAGCAAATTATGCATTGATGCTGGATGCACTACGCCCATTGTGTGCCGTAAGTTGCGGGTGCGAAGCAGGTAATTTTTGAAGTCTGACAAGCTTTGGACACCTTCTTCATAGAACCGTCTCGCTAAGGTGATGGCGTTACCGTTGCGGGTCATGGTGAGGGCAGTAACCACGGGTAAAGGTTGGTTGTTATGTCCTCCTAAGGTCAACCACATCGGCATTCCTGAAGGCATTTGCGCGGCATCTAAATAACCGCCGATCATGCCATCAACGATACCACGCCAGCTGCTTTCCCGCACTAGGGTAACTTCATCTAAACCATGTTTGGCAAAGAAGCCTTTTTCTTTCGCGATCGCCAAAGGAGCGCAAGCAGTCAGGGGTAAAAAGCCAATTTCTAGGTTAACTTTTTCTAAGCCATGACGAGCAATATTAGCAGTTTTCCGCGCTCGAATTTTCTTGATGCGTTTTTGCTGGTTGAGGAAGTAAATCATCTCACTTCGCAAGCTGTAGTAACTCGGATGTTCAACTACTTCCATGCGCTTGCGGGGTCTGGGAATATCAACTTCTAAAATGTCACCAATTTTCGATTCGGGTCCATTGGTCAACATGACAATTCTATCAGACAACAGCACCGCCTCATCGACATCGTGTGTCACCATCACGGCAGTAACTTGATTTTCTTGACAAATTTGCATCAATTGTTCTTGCAAATTGCCGCGTGTCAGAGCATCCAATGCACCAAATGGCTCATCTAGCAATAGTAACTTAGGACGAATTGCCAAAGCGCGAGCGATCGCTACCCGTTGCTTTTGTCCACCAGATAACATACCCGGTTGTTTATCTGCGTGGGTACGCAACCCCACCATATCGATATGTTTTTCAACAATTGCTTTGCGATCGCCTGCGCTTATTCCCTTCATCACCGAGTCTACAGCAAGAGTAATATTTTCTCTCACAGTTCGCCAAGGTAACAGCGAATAGTTTTGAAACACCACCATTCTATCTGGACCTGGTTTGGTGATTCTTTGTCCTTCTAAAGTTACAACACCTTCAGTTGGTAAATCCAGACCGGCAATCATATTTAACAAAGTCGATTTACCGCAACCGGAGTGACCAATTAGAGAAACGAATTCTCCTTTTTTAATCTCCAGATTAATACCTTTGAGGGCGATATATTTACCACCGCCGGTTAATTCAAAAACTTTATCAATTTCTTCAACAGCAACAAAGATAGACATGGCAATTTGTTAAATGATGGTTGATAGTTGATGGTTGATGCTTAGTGGTTATACCAATTTTATGTGAGGCTGCACAGAATAATAATCATCCGTATTTATCTGCGTTTATCTGCGTTTATCTGCGGTCAATTATTCTAGAAATCAGATTCTATGCAGCTTCATCTTAATTTGGTATTAACAGCCAACAGTTATCCACTAATAATTACTTCTGTTCTGCGGGGAGAATCTTGTTTTGAATCCAGCCCATTAATTTATCTAGCAACAAACCGACAACGCCGATATAAACTAGAGCCAAAATAACTTCACTTACATTGTTATTTTGATAAGCATTCCAGATGAAGAAGCCAATCCCGACAATACCGGACATCACGATTTCTGCTGCAATAATCGCCAACCAAGCCAAACCGATGGCAATTCTCAAACCAGTGAAAATGTAAGGTAAAGCTGACGGAATCAGAATGTTTGTGAAATATTCCTTGCGGCTAAGTTGCAGAACTTTGGCGACATTGTTGTAATCTTGGGGAATTTGAGTTACACCGACAGCAGTGTTAATTAAAATGGGCCAAATTGCAGTGATGAAAATTACGAATAAAGCAGCAGGTTCGTTTTGTCGCAAAGCTGCTAAGGAAATCGGCACCCAAGCCAAAGGAGGTACAGTCCGCAGTAGTTGAAACAGAGGATCTAAAGCTTTGGACATTGTTTGATTAACACCAATCAAAACGCCCACACCAATACCAACAATTGCCGCTAAAGTATAGCTAATGGCAACTCTTTTCAAACTAGCTAAAATCTGCCAAAACAAGCCCTTATCTATCCCCCCGTTGTCATAAAAGGGCCAAAATATCAATATCCAAGTATCTTGAACAACCTGTATCGGACCTGGTAAAGTTGCCCCAGGAATGAAAGCAAATAATTGCCAAAGAGTTAAAAAGATCGCGAGGGCAATACTCGGAGGTATCAGATCAGGAAGTTGTTTTTTCAACCAAGATATAAAGCTATTATCTAAACTTGCGCCAGCAGGACGTTTTTGAGCTATTGTCATTGTCTGTATTCTCCTCTTAATTACTTTCTTCTTTCTTCTTTCTTTCTTCTAGTCTGCGTAGGCAGACTTCGTTTGTATAGCCGCGACTTCAGTCGTTCGGGCTATTATTTCCCTAAACACTAACCTTTTTAATCTTCAAACTCTTGAGATATTCCTCTGGCTTTTCTGGGTCAAACTTAACCCCATCAAAAAATTGTTCCACCCCACGCGAAGTACTTGTAGGAATATCAGCAGCAGGAATTCCAGCTTCTTTCGCAGCTTCTTTCCAAATATCTTCGCGGTTGACTTTATCAATTAAAGCTTTAGCTTTCGTCAAGTAATCTTTTGGCAAAAATCCCCAGCGAACGTTTTCAGTAATAAACCACAAATCATGACTCTTATAGGGATAAGAAACACTACCTTTTTCATCTTTCCAATAATAAGCCGCCATTGATTTATCATCAATTTTGCGACCATCACCCATGTCATACTTACCTTGAAATGGTTCGATCAAGATTTCCGCAGGCAGATTAAAATAATTTCTGCTAGAAAGAATTTGAGCCGCTTCTTTCCGGTTATCAAAATTATCTAACCATTGTTGAGCCGCCATAATTCCTTTTAAAATTGCTTTGGTTGCCTTAGGATTTTTGTCAACCCACTCACCTTTCATGGCAAAATATTCTTCCGGGTGATTCTTCCAAATCTCTGCGGTTAATGCTGCCATGTAGCCAATTTTGTCTTTCACAATCCGATTGGGCCAAGGATCACCTGTACTAAAGGCATCCATCGTTCCAGTCTTCATATTTGCGACAGTTTGCGCTGCTGGGACTGTGAGCAATTTGACATCTGCATCCGGATCTATACCACCGGCAGCTAACCAATAACGAATCCACAAATCTTGGTTGACATGGGGAAAGGTAAATGCAGCGGTAAAGGGTGTTGAAGATTTGAGTTGTGTAAATAAAGACTTAGCGCCAGTAAGTTGCAAACTAATACCTTTGCCTAAATGCTTGTTAGCGATCGCAATCCCATTTCCATGCGTAATCAATTGACACAGCACATACATGGGAATCTTTTTATTCCCTTTGGTAATTAAACCTTCGGTAATTAAATGCGGCATTGGCATTTGCCATTGTCCACCATCAATCCCACCACCAGCTGAACCAATTTCTACATTATCCCGTGCTGCCCCCCAAGAAGCTTGTTTGGCAAGGTCAACATTGGTCATGCCATACTTCGCAAAAAAGCCTTTTTCTTTGGCAATAATTAATGGAGCCGCTTCCACAATTGGGATATATCCTAACTTAACTGTAGTCGTTTCTGGTGTTTGTTCTGGAGTTAAATTGGCAACAGTTTGAGCCGCTGGCTGTGCTTGTACATTATTACCTGTATTACCTGTAATGCTTGCGGGGGGATTTCCCAAGCAGCCTTTGAGGAACACACCACCCGCAGAGGCTCCGGCTGTTAATATAAATTTGCGGCGAGAAAATTGATTAAAGAATTCTGTCATAATCTCCTGAATGGGAAATAAGTTGTTTTTAAGTACGACAAATTAAGCAGAGAAACAATCTTATGTTTCTGGCGTTTTCAATGAGACTTTTCAGCTATAACTATAAGCAAATATGCGCCTTTTCCAGGAAAAAAGACTGCTCAATTGCTTACAGAGAAACTGTGTTTAAATTATTTATTGCCTTTTGGTGTGATCTTTGGGGATCACTTACCTTCTTGAAATCAGTTTACAGGTTTTAATGACAAATTGATCTCTTTTAAACAGTAATTATTAAATAAATATTATATTGGAACTATAAGTAAAACCTTATAGTTCAGTCGCAAATGTCATAAAAATTTTAATGCATAGCTTTTTACTTATGATAGTTATTACTTCTAGGCTATGAGTGAATGGTTTTAGGCTATATTTATGCGTTTTTAATCAATATATATAGAGAATTATGTATGAATGGTCTGGAATAAATTTATATATCAGCAGCCACGAAGTTTAGGACATGTTGAATGGCTGAAATAACGTAATACAGCAGGCAGATTGCGTTATTATTAAATATACGTAAAGACGTTCCGGCGGAACGTCTTTACAGGGTTTGGGATTTTACGCATGTACCTCTATTTTGCTGTTGCATCAACTGTCATCAGCGGTAATCAGTCAGCCAGAAGATCGCACCCCTACGGTCTTAAATCATTAGATAATTCCACAATACCGCGATAGCCATCGATTCTGACTCGCTGACCATCTTGCAGCAACCAGGTAGCACCACGGACATCCATCACCGCTGGTATACCATATTCACGAGCGATGATCGCTCCGTGAGATAATCTTCCACCAGCTTCGGCAATTAAGCCACCTGCTCTAACTAATAGCGGTGCCCAGCCGGAATCGGTATAAGGCACTACTAATATCGTATCCCGGTCAATCTCTGGGATATCTTGTAAATTTCGCAAAACCTTGACTCTTCCCTCAGCTTGTCCGTGACTAGCGGGAATGCCTTGTAATACTTGATCGGAGGTGAGTTTAGAAAGAGCTAGCGGCACGGGGGGAGCATTGCCGTAAACTAGAAGAGGTATTTGATTTAATTGACTATCTTCTGTAAGTTGCGATCGCCTAACTAGCACTGAGTCTTGCAACTGCAAAATCAATCGAGAATCCCCATTCTCGATCAATTGCCGCACTTCATTCAATTCCAGAAAAAAGATATCCCCTTTTTCCTTCAACAACCCAGCTTCTAACCAAATCTTCTCCAAAGCCAAAAAACACCAGCGCAACTCACCTAACAAGCGCGAGTATACCTCAGTAACTCGTCCTTTGAGATCCACGCGCCGTTGCACAAATCCTCGCTTTTTATTTCTTTTTTGCGGACGATAAATTCCTTCTAAATTCTCTATCAGCGGTTGGTTATCCTGCATCAACTGCACAAATAACTGCTTTATCGCTTGGGGATCTTCCTTCCAGGTAGGAACGGCAATATCAGTTCCCACTTCACTTAAATAGCCGTAATCTTGAAGCAATTCGTCGAACTTTTGTAAAATTTTCTGCCCTTCTGGGGTTGGTGCTAATTGGTCAAATACTTGCTGTGGTTCGACTTCAGGTAATACCTGTTTGGCATCTGTGGCTAATGCACTGAGCGATCGCATTGCTGCTACTTCTGGTGTGAGGCTGTTATCAATTTTGCCATCTTTGACGCGAAAAATACCTTGACGCAAGGCTGCACTCAAGGGTGCTAAAATACTATAATAAGTCCCCAAGCGCAGCAATCCTAAAATAAAGTCAATTCTATTTAACAGCTTTGGCGGCTCGAAGTCATCGATAAATTCTTGCGTCAGCTGGGACAAACCAGGCACAAATCGTTTGTGATAATCGCGCTTAAAGTCTTTTTCTAAATTTAATTCGCGTCTGAGCAACTTCGCAAGTCCAGGTAAATTCTTGAAGGTGGAATCCCAAGGTGGTTTACTCATCTTGGAACCCCTAGTTAAGAATTCTAAACTTTCCGGCGGTAAACCCATTTTTAAGAAAATCTGCCCTAAGAGGGATGCATTAAAATATGCTCTTGAATAGTGAAGTGTGGCAGTTTCTTTAAAGTCTAATCCTTCAGCGCGATCGCCTAAAACGATTGTAAAAAGTTCTCCCCAAACTCCGCAAGTTAAAGGACGATTAATCGACCAAGTTAAAGGACGAATCAATCCGGGAATTACTTCGGCGGCGATTTTGCGAGTCCAAATTGGTAGTAAAGTAGTAATAGGTCGTGCTTGTAATATCCAAAGAGTTTGACCGTCATAACTCCACTCGATATCTTGAGGAATGCCGTGAAAACGTTCTTCAATATGTCGGCACAAGTAAGCAACTTGTTTAAGTAAAGCTTGTGGTACTTGTCCTGTGCCTTCTAATTGCACAAACTTAAAATTTTCGGTTTCGACAACAAAAGCGGTATATTGTTCTGGTGTGACTCGTCCGGAAACGATTTGAGTCGGACTTCCTGGTAAAGCTTCAATAACGATCGCATCTCCTTGTCGAGTAATCGGATCGCGGCTGAAAGCTACACCAGAATATACACTTTGGACTTGTTGTTGAACCAACACTGCCATTGCTGCTTCTTGGGAACCGCGATCGCGTCGATATTGCATGGCAGATGGATCATTATAAGAAGCTTGAGTGCGAGCGATCGCTTCTCGCAACTCTTGTTTGTTGGTAACATTTAAAATAGTTTCATATTGTCCCGCAGCAGAAGCTTGTTCTGAGTCTTCGCCAATCGCCGAGGAACGCACCACCAGAGGCGATAATTCTGAAGGATGCATAATCTCTATTAATGCTTCTGCGTCGTCTTTCGGTGCCAATACCCACCCTTTTGGCACTGGATAACCCCAGCGCTTAACTTTAGATAAAGTAGCTGCTTTTTGTCCAAATAATGTAACATCCAAATCGTCATCTAAAGAAACAATATTTGTCTCACCGCGAAAAAATTCTAAAGCTCCTTTAGAATTTTTTTCTGCGTTTTCAGTTGGTAAATTCAAATCATCCGGAATTCGTTTATAAATCCAGCCAAGTAACACCGCTAAAGCAACAGCAGCGATGATTTTCAGTAAATCCTGAGCGTGCAAAAGTGTGATAATCAAAGGAAATAATACCAAAACGCCATATTTTCCCAATTGTCTGTTACGAACTACACTAAAGGTAATAGTTACCAGAAAAAGCACAAATCCAGCTACCAGCGGATCGTGTACCACAAATCCCCAAACAACATTTGTCGTTCCTGCCCCTTTTCCTACCCAGTATCTTCCTAATACTAAGGCAATCAGAGCAATCAATTCCCAAGCCGATCCCTCTCCAAAGAAAGCACGGGCAAGTAAGACAGCGGCAATTCCCTTCAACGCTTCTGACAATACCGCCAGAATTCCTACCAGTCTCCCACCGTGATAAAATGCAGCTGAAACACTAATATTACCAGTACCCATCTGTGCCAATTGCCGCCCTTTTAAAGCTTGGGTAATCCAGTCAATTAGCGGTAATGCCCCCAGGATAGGGCAGACAATTAAAATAATTAAGGCACCCCAGAGTTCAAGCATTGTACATTGTGGGTTTGAGATTTATAGTCTTGGCTCTTTGTGCCTTGAATAAAGGCGATTTTTTCATCTAGAAACCAAGGGCAGATGCATCTAAAATTTTGGATGCCTTTGCCGATAAGAGTTACATAAATAAATAAATAAATATAAGTACTTTCGGATTGAAACTTAAGTCAATTCTACAAGTATTGGAAAAATGATGTAGACGCGTGCCTTGACGTTTACCTCGGTTTCTGTATCGGTAACATTTAGGATACATTTCACACCCTGTTTTGACAATAGCCAGATTTAAACTTTTGGATGTGAAATTTCTACTCGAAAATATAAATTTTTATAAATTATTTTCAGAGCGTTTTAAGTAGCCATCATGAACTGCGTACACCAACTCATGAAATTTTTTTCTCCTTTCCCTTTCCCCCTCTTTTAAATCAGCTGGTGAGAAACACTTAACACAAAGATAGATTAGTCCAAGTTTAAAATTTGGCAAACTTTTCTTGCGAGTGTCCCCCAACAGCTGTTAATATGCTTAGTTTATCGCATAGGCAGCTTGGAGCGCCCAAATAATTAGAGCTGCGATCGACCCCAAAAGCAGCACGGTAGAGATAGTTACCGCTTTTGGAGAATCTGCGCCCTTAAACTTCATGATTCCTCGGTTTAAGTCGGACATAGGGACGTGTGCCTCCTTTGATAAGCGATTTGCATTTGCCCGCTTTGATTGTAGTCTTTCTATTTGCATATTCAACTAAACTTATAATTAATTTTCGCTCTTGCTGGGCAAAATTTACATCAATAATATTACCTATGCCTTTAGACGTAGATTAAGGTTAAATTTTATCTGCGTCCATCTGCGTCCATCTGCGGTTCCTTAATTCTTTGATGTATTGCACCCAACTGATAACCGCTATAGTCCCCAATTAGAGATTTTTTGGTAGAATTTATTGCTTTGTATCTACGTTATTCTTCAGGAATCATTTGAGGGCGTTGAAAGGTGAAAGTTCTGCTTATAATAGCTTTGACGGTAATAGCCGCACTGTTTGTAATGATAGAGGTAGGACTGCGATCGCTTTTTGGTTTTGGCAATCCTCTAATCTACGTCGGTGATGATAAAATTGGTTATCTGTTAGCGCCAAATCAGCGGACTCGTCGTTTTGGTAATCGCATTGAAATTAATCAGTATTCCATGCGAAGTGCGCCAATAGAAAAAACTGCTTCACCCTCAACGCTGCGGGTGCTGCTGTTAGGCGATTCTATCGCCAATGGTGGCTGGTGGACAGACCAAGATAATACAATTTCTAGCTTGATGATGCGTTCTTGGAATGCAGTAAATATCGGTAAATATCAAGAAATAGAAGTGCTGAATGCTTCAGCAAACTCTTGGGGTCCGAGAAATGAATTAGCCTATTTGCAGCGGTTTGGAACTTTCAACGCTGAGGCGATAGTGTTACTAATTAATACCGATGATTTGTTTGCTACGACTCCGACATCTTTACCAGTAGGACGCGATCGCAACTATCCAGATAGTAAACCGGCTTTGGCGTTGGTGGAAGTATTTGAGCGATATGTGACAAAACAAAAGTTAATCCCGGAACTGAAAGCAGTACAAGACGAAAAAGGCGATCGCGTCGGGATTAATCTCGAAGCAATTAGCAAAATTCAAGCACTGACTCGTGAAAATAACTGTCAATTTCTGTTGGTGATGACTCCTTTACTGCGAGAAATTGGTAAACCAGGTTCACGAGATTATGAAATTACCGCACGTCAACGTCTGAAAGATTTTACCGAAGCGCAGCAAATTACTTATATAGATTTTCTCCCGACATTCAACGCCATCAAAGAGCCAAAAGCTATATATCAAGACCACATTCACTTGAATTTGCAAGGCAACCAGTTACTGAGAGAGAAAATTGAGCTTCAGCTTCTGGAGCTATTGGAGCATAATAAACCACATCAAGCTTGATTGAATAACGACATGTTCGTAGAGACGTTCCGCTGGAACGTCTCTTGATATATATTTCCATGAAGTAAACGCTCCACAACAGAGAAACTCTAGCAAAATAAGAATACTACTAGTCCATATCATTGTTGTGAAATTTCGTAGTAAGCGCTACCCTGCGGGAAAGCTCCGCTAACAGCGCTTTAAATTGAGCGATAAATCGCTCACTACGAAACTTCTAAATTCTTTCTTAATGTCTTCGGTGTGGTTTGAGGGTTATTTATTTACCTGTAGACATGGCGAGGCAAACAAAATGGATACTAACAAACTCCGCAAATTATATGCAGCGGGAGAACGGAATTTCAACGGAGCAAATTTGCATCAAGCAAACCTTTCTGATGCGGATTTGAGAGGTGTAAATTTAGGTGGAGCCGATTTGAGTGGAGCCGATTTGAGTGGAGCCGATTTAAGTGGAGCCGATTTGAGTCGGTCAAACTTAACTGATGCAGATCTAAATGGAGCCAATTTAAAGGATGCAAATTTGAGTGAGGCAAACTTTATTGGGGCAGATCTGATGAAGGTAAATTTGGAGGGAACTAACTTGAGTCGCGCTGATTTGCGGAGTGCAAATTTAGTGCAGGCAAACTTGATTGGAGCTAATCTCAGCGAGGCAGAATTGAGTGGAGCCGATTTAAGTGGAGCCAATCTTCAAAGGGCAAATTTGATTGGCAGCAATTTAAATGAAGCTGAATTCTACAACACAAATATAAATGGGGCAACCGTCACTGAACAGGAAATTGCTGGTTCAACTATGCATGTAGGTTTATCTCACAAATGGGTGACATGGGCTGGTGGTTACTGATTCCACACTGTCGTAGAGACGTTCCGCCGGAACGTCTCTACGATGTATGAAAATGATTGTGCGTGATGTCAAAACCCTTGTTCCAGATGCGACCGATCGCGTCTCTACATCCAGTCAACAACGCCTAATTTCCTTGCAATGGGGCATTTAAGACTTTCTCAATGCGATCGCGTGTTTGTAATAAGTGCGCTTTCGTATATTCATCTTTTGAATCTGCCCCATTCAGCTTTTCTTCCAATTGTTTTAACTTATACCATGCAACTGTTCGCGCATCTTCTGGTACTTGTTCTTTTCGCAATACCATCGCTGTCAACAAATTGAGATATTCTTGTTGTAAGCCTCGGCGCAAACTACTAATTTTCATTTGTTTGCCGTTTGGAGTGAGAACTTCCGTCCAGATGCCATTTTGCAAAGTATCAAATAGTTCTGGCAAAGTCAAAGCTTTCCCAGGAGGACTTTTAAGTTCAATATCGGTGAGTCGGGAAATGCGATCGCTTGATAGCAATTCTCGCAACACCATACTCTGCATGTTTAATATCAAATCGTGTATCGGATAATCTAAACGCCCAGTACGAGTTCTACTACCCCAATGTCGCCACCTCGATGGTGCTAATTTATTCAGTAGTTCCGGCGAGAAGCTGAGTGCATTTTCTGCAAACATATATTGTTGTAACGTCGTTAATGCTTGCCGTTGTTTTTCTACTGTTACTGGTTCAAACGGTAATCTACCTTTGCTATCGCCTCCTTTAACTCTGTAAAAAGACTGACCACCAATGTATTTAGTCGTATAATAAATATTTTGAAAATAGTTACTTAATATCGTACTAAAACGTTCCGTCACATCACTATAACTATCCCCAGCTAAGGGATAACGCTTATTTAGCCTATCCCACATCACACGGGAATTTTCTAACTGCCACTGCGAATAAAGCAGCACATCACTACTATTATCCCAAGCATCGGCGGTTGGGTCGAGGTCAGACACATCCTCATCAGTAGAATAACTTAATTCAGGCTTGTCAGATTGTTGAGCGATCGCATTCAATGCTGGTTTTTCGGCTGCGGGAGTGGCTGCTTGAATTGATGTGTAGCCATACTTAATTGCCCATTCATCATAAGGTCCCACCATATTTGGAAAATAATCTCCCTGTTTCACCCCGCTCGGTGCGAGATTTGGGGGAATATAATCCATTACCGAGGTAGTTAAACCTCTGCTGCGAGTGATTTTAGTATTGTTTAATTCTTCTGGAGGCAGCAAAGTACTACCACGGAAGTTATGACGTAAACCGAGAGTGTGTCCAACTTCGTGAGCAATAATTAAGCGTATATATTGATGGATATAATCTTTTAGTTGTTCGCTAGTTGGTGGTGTGTTTTGCAACAGTGACATCGCCGTTGTCCCAATGGCAAATTGATTCGCAGCTTCTAAGCCATAGCATAAATCGTACTCACCTGCCATTTTCGATAAACGATTTACCAATTTATTTTCTATTTGCGGCTTTTGGTTGGGAGTATTTCTCCCTTCTAAACCATTTGCACAAAGCAAACGATTTTGCATGAATGCTGATAAAGAAGTGCGATTTCCTCCTTGACTCGGTTGGACGATATCGCGATAATCTTTTTTGAGGGCGCGGACAAAACTAGCGTCTACTAAAATATCTGCGTCTAAAATTTCCCCAGTCAGGGGGTTAACGCGGGATGGTCCTAAGGCAAAATATCCATCCACCGTGTTAATCCAGCGAATAGTATTGTAGCGGATATCTGCCGGGTCCCAAGTGGCGTTATCTGGCATTTGCTGTACTTGAATCGCATCTTGGAATCCGGCTTTTTCAAAAGCTTTATTCCACATGAGAACGCCTTCTTTGATAGCATCGCGGTATTCTAAAGGGACGGCGTTATCAATCCAAAAAACAATCGGTTTTTTCGGTGTGGAAATTGCTGCATTCGGATTTTGTTTTTCCAACTTCCAGCGATTAATGTACCGGACAAATGGATCACCGCGATCGTCGTCAGATAAATTTTGATAAGCGGTGATAAAATAACCTACACGTTCATCAGCCAAACGCGGTTGATAGTTGTTTTCTGGTAGTTGGGAAATACTGTAATGCACCCGCAGGGTAAAGCCACGGTCATCAGCTAGTGTAGCAAAATTCGCCACAGGTTCGTCCTTACTCCCGCCGCCAGTGAAATTTAAAATTGATTCAATTTCCATATTTGCCGGGAAGGTTTTAGCATTACCAAAATAGGAATCATCTTTATCAGCGGAGATTCCCAAACTTGCAGATACTCCCGCTAAATCGGTAAGTAGCAAGTCGCTTAAGTCAATGAGAATGGTTTTGCTTTGGGAGTTGATGCTTTTGATGGGGATGGTGTAGAGAACTGAGTCACTAAAAGAACGTGCAACCGATCTCGCTTGTGGATCTCCTTCGCGAGTCCGAAAATTAACATTGCGGACGACAAAATGCAACTTATTATTTACCCGTTGGAAGTAAAATAAAAAATCTTGCAAAGGCATCCCACTATAAATACCGCGTTCCCCAATTCCCGATTCTAGCGTTGCATTGGCTAGATAATTTTTATTTAGTTGCTCAGGTTTAATTTCTAAATAAATTTTATTCTTGTCTTTGTTACGGTAAAGAGTAAACAGTCCCTGTTGCTTTTGGGTATCTTTAATTACTTCATTAAATTGTTGCAACTCATCCTTTTTTGTTGGTTTAGTGGTACTATTAGGCTTTTCATCCGGTTTGTCGGGGACTTTGCCGATTTGCAAAAATGGTTGCTGTGCAGCTTTTTTGTTGTCTTTAACGACCCAAATAAAAGGCTGACGCAACGGAAGTTTGTTATTTTCGATTACCCATACTTGTTCTCTCGGTAGCCCAAATCTATTGTGTAAATTAGTATTCGCTTTCTGTGACTGACGTGGTGTGGAAAGGGAAAAAGCCTCTCCACGCGTCACTTCTGTGTTCTTATAACCTTTGTGCAGAACAAAGCTGTCAACAACCGCATTAACAGACGGTGACTTAGCGCTAACGCTTGCTGATGATAGACACAAACCATGCAACAAAATCACACAAAACGTTAATCTGTTCATTCGATCCATTCCTGAAAGTTACCCCTAATTAATTTTTAGTTTCTTTTAACCGAAGCAAACTTGCTTCAAGTCCTTTATGTCAATGAAAAACTACATTAGCTGCTTAATATCAAGCAAAAAAGCTTTTTGTTTAGTTTTAACTGATATTTTGAGCTTTGTTATACTTTTTTGCTGTAGTATTTTTGCTAACAATTGCCTTGGTAGCACAGAATACGTATTATTTTTACATCGAATCTGGAAATATGCTGAAAAAAGTATACCAATTTGACCAAATCTATTAAGTTTACTGACAATCGAAAAACTTTTCAATTTGACATTTTACTTTTAACCAAAGGAAAAGCAAGCTAAAACTCCTTCATTTGCCCTGGTGTTAAATCATACTAGTTGAAATAAAGTCTAATCAGCAAATCAACCAAAAATCTTTAAGTATTCTCTAAATCATCAGTAGGTGTATAGTAACTACGGACACAATTATGTCACATTTGTCTCAAGTCTGGAAGCGTTTGATAACTTATTTTCAGTTAACGGAGTTACAACAGATGCCAACGACAACATCTGTGGGAACCGAAGTAATTTTACCTTTAAAAAAGAATGTGAAAGAACAAGATAAAAGCATTGAGTTTTCGCAAAATAATTTGCACGAATTGATATTTCCGGAACAGCTGCAAAAAAAGTTAGAAGAATGGACAAAAGCAGGTAGTGATTTGAGCTTTCATATAGGCGATCGCCAACTGCACGAGCAGATTTATAATATTTTTGGCAACGCCACCCTGACAACAGAAATAGTCGAACAAGCAATCAACTTCCTCACTACCAGTCAAGAATTTCGACCAATTCCGCTTTTCCAGCGTTTAGAAGATTTTTATTGCCGCTGGTGTCAAGGAGAATTTATCGATGCTGTACCTGATGGTAACTTGCCACAGAAAAAAATGTTGCAGATCCAAGCACAAAACGTTACCGTCGGACTGCGACAGATAGACATACAGACGGGACTAAATGTGATGATTTTGCTTTTAGAATTACACCGTTATGCTCAAACAAAAGACGATTTAAAGCAAAAAATTAACTTTTATTCATCTTCCCAACCAGGAAAAGAAAATTTTTTCACATCTCAACTACTACGGATTATTAACTATAGCGATGCCATTGAAATTGGCAATTTTAGCAATATAGTCGGGGAATTTCTTCGAGGTGGCAACTTTAGCGGTGCTTACCTTGGGGATGCTAACTTAACTGGTGCTAATTTCAGCCAAGCCAACCTGAAAAACACTTACCTCGGTGATGCCAACTTAACTGGTGTCAACTTTAGCAATGCTAACCTCAAAGGTGCTAACCTCGGCGATGCGAACCTCAGCGGTGCCAACCTCAGCAATGCCAACCTCAGCGGTGTTGACCTCAGCAGCACCAACCTCAGTGGTGCCAACCTCAGCAATGCAAATCTCAACCGCGCTGACCTCAGTAGCGCTGACCTGAGAAGTACCAATCTGAGTGGTGCCAACCTCAGTAGCGTCAACCTTAGCAGCAGCAACCTTAGGGATGCTGACCTCAACTGCGCTAACCTCTGTGATGCCATTCTTTTTGGTGCCAACCTCAGCGAAGCTAACTTGAAGGGTGTCAACCTCAACCATGCCGACCTTTGCCGCGCTGACCTCAGCGGTGCTAACCTGAGTAACGCCAAACTGAACGGCACCAACCTCAGCGACACAATTCTTTTCAGCACCAACCTGAGTGATGCCATCCTGGTTGCGGCTGATCTAAGTTATGCCAAACTCAATGGTGCCAAGCTAAATCATGCCAACCTTAGTAGTGTCATGTTCTTAGGTGCTGATCTGAGCGACACTGATTTGAGTGGAGTGATTCTCAACCAAGCTGATTTGAGTGGAGTAACTCTAAACGATGCTGACCTCAGTGGTGCTGACCTCAGTGAGGCTGTACTTTTTGGTACAGACTTCAGCGGTGCTAACCTCACCAGCGCCAACCTCAGTGGCAGCAATCTCAGCGGGGCTATTTTCAGCAGTGCCAATCTCAGTAATAGTAACCTCAGCTACGCTATTCTTGGTAATACCGACCTCAGCGACGCTAATTTAGAACGGTTGACTTGGAATGAAAATCAATACTGGCAAGGTGTGCGCGGGTTAGATACAGCAGTTAACGTACCAAAGGGGTTAAAGCAACAATTGGGATTGGGGTGAGGTAGTAAGCACTTAAGTGCTTACTACGAAACAAAAAGATGATGAGAAGTTTGAGTAAAGCGTTCGTTGGTTAATAAATTGGGGGAAGATAAAGTAATAAGGATAAAGTCTGTCTTTGCAACTAGCAAAGTAAAGATATATTTAATAATCTACCGCTCACAACCCCACTATTAGTTATTGGATTTATGAAGTCATATTTAGCTGCCGCTATTCAAATGACCAGTGTGCCAAATCTGGAAAAAAATTTGGCACAGGCAGAGGAATTTATCGATTTAGCCGTCCATCAAGGTGCGGAATTAGTGGGTTTGCCAGAAAATTTCTCGTTTATGGGCGAAGAAAAGGATAAAGTTGCTCAAGTTGAAGCGATCGCCAAAGAATCGGAAATATTCCTCAAAAAAATGGCGCAGCGCTATCAAGTTACCATTCTCGGTGGCAGCTATCCTGTACCTGTAGATAACACTGGCAAAGTCTACAATACTTCTACACTCATTGACCCCAACGGTCAAGAAGTTGCCCACTACCAAAAGGTACATTTATTTGATGTCAATGTCCCTGACGGTAATACTTATCGTGAGTCTAGTACGGTGATGGCTGGAAAGCAAACACCCCCTATTTATTTTTCCGAAAAACTCGGCAATATCGGACTTTCTGTTTGCTACGATGTCCGTTTTCCCGAACTTTACCGCCATTTATCTCACAAAGGGGCAGATATTTTATTTATTCCGGCAGCTTTCACCGCTTTTACTGGGAAAGATCATTGGCAAGTATTACTACAAGCGCGGGCAATTGAAAACACCTGTTATGTCATCGCACCGGCGCAAACTGGAGTAAATTACGCTCGTCGTCAAAACCACGGACACGCGATGATTATCGATCCTTGGGGAATGATTTTAGCTGATGCTGGGGAAAAACCGGGAGTAGCGATCGCCGAAATCAATTTCTCTCGACTAGAACAAGTACGCCGTCAAATGCCCAGCTTACAACATCGCGTATTTATCTAGCTAATTATTTGCGAAAATTTACATCTCCACGTAAAGACGTTCCGCCGGAACGTCTCTACGATGGTTGTGATATTTTTATTAATGTTAACGTGAGTTCCATGAACTAAAAAACGGCACAAGGAATGGCAGGTAAGTCTTTAGGATAAATATCAAGCGAGGCTTTTTGGCTTTCAGTGAGACAATGGAGGTGCAGTGCCGTCTATATTAAAAAAAGTTTATCACCACAAAATTTGGAGACTCCAGCATGATAACAAATAGTCACTTAATTCCAGGTGAAACATTTCTTTTCCGAGATAAGTCGGATATTTCTCAAGTCTCTCTTTCGGACGACGAGATTAACGAAAAATACAAGAAGGGAGAGATAAGAATTGTAACTGAACAAGCTCGTTACCCACTTGATAGTATAGAACCTATACTTGACAGTCAAAAGTATATCCTAAATCCTGAATACCAGCGCAGAAAAAGGTGGGACAATACTCGAAAATCTCGTTTGATAGAATCCTTCATAATGAATGTGCCGATTCCGCCTATCTTCCTGTATGAAGTAGATTATTCTATTTATGAAGTAATGGACGGACTGCAAAGGCTAACTGCTATTTATGATTTTTATAAAGGAAAATTTAACTTAGAAGGATTAGAATATTGGCAGGAACTTAACGGGAGAAATTATAAAAATTTACCCGAACAAATTAAAAGAGGGATAGATAGGCGTTATTTATCATCTATCGTATTGTTGCAGGAAACAGCAAAAAGCACAGAAGAAGCTGATTTTCTAAAACAAATAGTTTTTGAAAGATTGAATAGTGGTGGAGAGAAACTAACTCCACAGGAAACAAGGAATGCTTTACGCAATGGCAAGTTTAACCAATTGTGTATAAAACTTGCTGAAAATGACTCTTTCCGTAAAATGTGGAAGCTACCTTTAGAATCAGAAGGAGAAGAAGAATTACTTAAAAGCGAACCTTATCGCAAAATGGAAGATGTTGAATTGGTTTTGCGATTCTTTGCTTATCGGCATATAACTAACTTTAAATCCCCAGTGGATAAATTTTTGGATGGCTATTTAAAGCAGGCAAACGGTTATCCAGAACAAACAATAAAAAATCTTGAAACCCTTTTTAATGAAACCATTAATTTGATTTATTCAATATTTGGAGATTCAGCTTTTATCCTACCAAAAGAAAAGCGTGACAATAAAGCGCCATTAAAAATTATTTACGATTCAATGATGCAGGTGTTTGCAAATAATATTTCTTACAAGGAAAGTTTTCTCAACCATCGCGAATCGATAAAAAATGCTTTATATTCAAATCAAGAATTGCTATACGTCAAGGAAGAGAATAATAGACCCCTTTTTGATAGTAGATATAATAACAAAAAAGATGTAGAAGCACGCATAAAGTATTTTCAGAACTTTCTACAAGGTTATACATCATAAACTTTAGTAGAAATTATGAATACAACCTCAGTGGAGAGCTTCAAAAAAGAAATCAATAAAGTCCGAGAATATTTTAAACATATTCAGTATGTGAACGATTTGTTAGTTTATACTGTGTCCCAGACTGATAATGAACAAATTAAAGCCTTGCTAAATACTTTGAAAGACCATCATAGAAGTTTTAGAACAGATCAACGTATATTTGAATACAAAGCATCTATTATTTCACTTTACGGGTTACTAGAAAAGTATGTAGAAATTTGGATTAAGGAATATCTTGATTCACTTTCAGGTTTAGTAATTGAGTACAATCAAATAGATGAAAAAATTAGAAACAATCATTTTGAACTTTCTTTAAAACTAATAAGCACTATTACAAGTAGAGAAAGTGCCAAATATCAGCATCTGACAAAAGAAGAAGTTTTAGAAAAGCTAAATAAATGTATTGTAAATCCTACAAGTTACAAATTCAATACAGAAGCTTTTGTTCTTTCATCAGGTAATTTGAAGCATAAACAAATTGTTAAACTATTTGAGCTTATAAATGTTAATTTGAATGAAGTTCTTAAAAATAATCAGACATTAATTGAATATATCCGAAATGAGAAGCAAATTAAAAATATTGCAAATATAAATACAGATACTTTATACAATACAATCAATGATTTGGTTGAAAGAAGAAATCAAATTGCTCACGGTTCAGAAATATTAGATATTTTAAGCATATCTCAATTAGAAGCTTATTTCGACTTTTTAGAAACATATTGCCAAGCTATTTTTGAGACATTAATTGAGGAATTTATTAAACAAGAATCAATATATACTTTTCAAAAAATAGAAAAAGGTTTTCAAATATTTGGCAATAAAATATTGGCGTTTGAAATCGAAAATTATAGAATAAAAATTGGAGATATACTTATTATTGAAACGACAGAAGGTAACTTTTACAAAAAGCCTATTTTGACAATTGAATTAAATAAAGTATCATCTACAAAACTTATAATTACAGAAAAAACAAAGATTGCTGTCAGTGTTGAGCCTAAAATCAAAGAAAATCAAACATTTTATATAGTAAAGCAATAATTCCAGCTACTAAACTTTCAAATGCACCTGTCCCACACCCAATATCTAATAGTGTTGCCTGGGGCGAAATCTCCGCCCAGTCTTTAATAACCCACATTCCGCACTTCAGAATGTAGTGTTAAATATTATGCAATCACCCTCTGACACAAGTAAATAAATATACTAAAATCTTTAAGTAGGGTCTGCTGAAAAACTCCACAAAGCGAATCTGGATACCACACAGTACAAAAAATGGTGGTTTCGGAGGTTGCTTTTCAAATTCACCCCACAATTTTCCACTGAAATGCAGGAATTTTGAGCCTCTAGATGCCATAGCCTTGCACCTGTTCAGCACATAATATCAAATAAGACAAAAAACCGGGTAATATTCCAACCCGGTTAAATATCTTAATATGAAGAACCCGTAGTGAGCGCTAAAGCGCTCATTATTAAACCTTAGCCGCAGCCTTGGCAGTTACAGCATTAAGTTCGCCCTTAGCATACTTAGCAGCAAAATCATCTAAAGAGATTTGCTTAATCTTGCTAGCGTTACCAGCAGAACCGAATTGTTGATAGCGATCGCTACAAACTTTCTGCATATACTTGATAGAAGGCTTGAGGAAGTGACGGGGGTCAAATTCCTTAGGATTTGAAGCTAAAGCTTCACGCACAGCAGCAGTAATCGCCAAACGGTTATCAGTATCGATGTTTATCTTACGTACACCGCACTTGATACCTTTTTGGATTTCTTCCACAGGTACACCGTAAGTTTCAGGAATTGCACCGCCATACTTGTTGATGATAGCGAGCAAATCTTCGGGAACTGAAGAAGAACCGTGCATTACCAAGTGAGTGTTAGGCAAACGGCTGTGAATTTCTTCGATCCGGCTGATTGCTAAAATTTCTCCAGTCGGCTTGCGGGTAAACTTGTAAGCACCGTGGCTAGTGCCGATAGCAACAGCCAAAGCATCTACTTGAGTTTGCTCAACAAAGTCAACAGCTTGGTCGGGATCGGTCAACAGTTGGGAGTGGTCGAGTTTACCTTCAAAACCGTGACCATCTTCAGCTTCACCCATACCAGATTCTAGAGAACCCAAGCAACCGAGTTCACCTTCAACGCTGGCGCCTACAGAGTGAGCTACTTTCACCACTTCGCGGGTGACGTTGACGTTATACTCATAGCTTGCTGGTGATTTAGCATCTTCTTCCAGCGAACCGTCCATCATTACGCTGGTGAAGCCGTTGCGAATCGCCGAATAACAAGTTGCGGGGCTGTTACCATGATCTTGGTGCATGGTAATGGGGATATGAGGATAGGTTTCTACCGCTGCCAAAATCAAGTGGCGTAAGAAATTTTCCCCAGCATAAGAACGAGCGCCACGAGAAGCTTGTAAAATCACGGGGCTATCTGTCTCTAGAGCAGCCTTCATGATTGCCTGGATTTGCTCCATGTTGTTCACGTTATACGCCGGTATGCCATAACCGTTTTCAGCCGCGTGATCCAACAGCAGCCGCATTGGTACGAGCGCCATAGATAGTCCTCCTAATGTGGTAGTCAGCTAGTCGGTGTCAGAGAAGCGCAATTATTACGCTAATCTTAATTGTTTCAACTTATTAGGAAATTATAACTAGTGTCGGGTGCTAATGCTGAAAAACTTTGCACCTCCAAGCCTGATTATAAGGGAATGGTGACTGCAAGAAGTCAACTATAAACTTTCATAGCGATCGGTACTCCTCTAATCGCTGAATCAGTGGACATTTATGGAAAACGCATACATGTATCCATCGTTACGGTGAATTGATTTACAGTACTTATGTCGGACTGGACTAACCCTGCCGTGTGCTGTCCTCATCTCAAACACGCCACTTTCGCGGACGGTTAATCTCCCAACATGAACCCCTGCAAATTTTCCTGTGGGGAGGATTGCCCGTACCATGTCACCAGTCTGGAAACCAAAGAAAGTCTTGCAGCGTGTCCGATGGCGAACCGGAAAGCCATATTTATTGGTTGTACACATCTGTCGGTTCCCCCACCCTTTAGCGGTAATCAACAAGGGCGTAGAGGTTATATTTTGCAAGCTTTCCACATTCCCCACGCAGGCAGCGTCTAACCAATGAGTTTTGGGTAAGTTAAATCGGACACGGTTATATTTAGTCCTCCCGCCAGTTCCAGTTTCTATTGGCAAGCCCGTCTTTTTTAACCTGCCAAGCAAGCAAAAGCGAGTTGAATTAACTGCCGATGCATCTTTAAGGGGAAGTTTCGCTTGTCTCAAAATACGGGATAAAATATCAGGCTTTTTCGCTAAAAAGTCCTTGATATCTTTATTCCCTTTTGCTTGGTTGCAATGATGGCAAGCTAGCGTAAGGTTTGAAATCCTGTCACCGCCTCCTCTTGATTTTGGATGAATATGTTCAACTTCAAAAGGCACGTTTTCAACACCACAGTAAGCGCACTTTCTGCCCCATTTTTCAAGTAAATATTCCCTGACTTCGTAGCCCGCTAATTCTCCTTGCTGGTATTCCTTACCTGATATTTCTGGATTCTGCATTGCAGCCAGATCGAATTTAACCAACTCTTGGGATATACCCGTAATTGGCACATATCGGGTTATGCGATTCACCCAAGTTAAGATGTTTTCAACCCTGGAATTAAGGCTTGGCGCTAACCAACCTTTTCGGCGAGTGCGATTCAAGAATCTAGGCTGACGATAACGGGTTTTGCGGTTTCGTCTGTTGCGTCGGATCGCACGGCGTGACTCTAAATCATTTCTGATTTGTTGTCCACGGTGGGTCAACTCCGCGCCCCAGATAACTTTCTCGCCTTGCACAATTGCTAATCCAGTGGTCTTGGAGCCTGGATCTATTTTTAATTGGTGTGGCTCTGCGTCGGGACTTGGAACCGCGTATTTTAGGATGATTGTGAATGGGTAGCGACGATAGACAGCAGCTTGTTTTGCTTTCAGCAGTCGCCTAGCTTGTCCCGGTGGCACTGGGTTTAATGGTTGAAAATCGGCATCAATTACAAATACAAAATTAGACATTTGGTTGTCCTCCCATTACTGGGGTTAGGTTTTCCTCTCCCAAGGGGAGACGCTTCGCGAACGCTAAAGTTTTGAGGGCTTGTTAAGTCAACCGCACTTCCTTAACCAATTAGGGATGTTTAACGGTTGATAAAAGAGCTACAAGCTGGAAAGCACCTATAGGTTTTATGACCCTCAAAACGTAGTTTTCACTTAAGCTGGCTATCTGTCCAGTGGCAGTACTAATTGTTTAGAAATGTCCACTGCTTGGTGAATAGCATAAAGTGACAACAGTTGCCCAACCGTTCGCCAGAAGTTACTCCAAATCAATAAATTAGTCCTTTAATATGGGTCGCCCGGGATTCGAACCCGGAACTAATCGGTTAAAAGCCGAGTACTCTACCGTTGAGTTAGCGACCCGTTGAGTTTTAAACCTGCAACTTTGCTATTGTAGCACATATATTTATAGATATGTAAAGAGCTTTAGAAAAAATTTGCTGTCAGCTTCATTGATGCAGAACAACTGGCTCCAGGTTCAAGTATGGTCAGGTGTTCACCAGTATTGAGCGAGTTTCGACCAGCGCTCCACGGTTCCAGACAGTAGAAATCTTTGCCCTTCACCGTCCAAAAAACCAAAATCGGAAAAACATCATCGTAATCTAGAGTCAATTTCAACTTTCGGCTGTGGTCTGTCACACTCGCAGATTGACTTGTTAGCTGTTTAAAAGCAACGTCAATTTCATCAAGGTTGAAGTCAAAATTACCGTCAAAAGAGTGGATTTCCTTGGTCTTCTGGTCTAGATACTCACGACTGGGGATTTCAAATTCTAGCTGAGTTTTATCACTGACGGCAAAGTAGGGATGAAACCCAAAAGAAAAAGGCATCGGTGAAGATGATTTATTTGTATACTTCTGCTGAACTTCTAAAGTATTACCTTGCATTTGGTAGGTAAAAGCCAGTTCAAAGTCAAAAGGATAAACCGCTTTTGTTTGTTCGGTGCTATTGAGGACTACGGTCAGGCTAGCTTTATCTTCGGTTGCTTGGTCAGTTGCTTGCCAAGGTAAATCTCGCGCAAAGCCGTGTTGTTTGAGAGTATACTGTTTACCTTGAGAAGTGTAAGTATTATCCGGTAAGTTGCCGCAGATGGGAAATAAAATCGGATTTCCACCTCTAACGCTCAATTCTGGATTAGTAAGGCGTTCCGCATCCAGGTAGAAAATTTCTTCACCGTTAACGCGCCATTTGGTGATGATACCACCACGTTCTGGTATAACCTCTACTTGTGAATTAGTCTCAGTGTCGGTGAGGACGTAGGTTTTGTATTGTTGCTCTTGGAGTGCGATCGCAAACATTGCTTTCCTCTTTGTAGTGATTACTCAAGTCAAACAGTAACATTCAGCGGTCTACTATCAGTTAAGCTATAGCTAATTGGTCATCTCTGTTCTTTATTATGTACCAAGTAGACCCTCCACTTTCTCCAAAAGAAGCTCTACCAACGATGTATGATCTTCCCAGTGAAGATCCAAAGGAGTCAGGTTTGCCCGACGAATTTCATGATTTTCAACCTCAACTGTTGCGAGATACCTTTCATCCGCCTAATTATCGACCAGATGAGGTATTCGTTGCCAGCGATTTAAATCTTTATTATGATATTCGTCATCCTTTGTGGTATAAACGTCCTGACTGGTTTGGAGTAGTTGGCAACTCCAGATTATATGAAGATAGAGATTTACGCTTAAGTTATGTAATTTGGCAAGAGGGTGTAAGTCCCTTTGTGGTAGTTGAGTTACTTTCCCCTGGTACAGAAAAAGAAGATTTGGGACAAACTCTACGCACTGTAGATGAACCACCTACCAAATGGCAAGTCTATGAACAAATTCTACGTATTCCTTATTACATCGTCTTTGACCGCTACACAGATCGGCTGAGAGCCTTTATGCTTCAGGCTGACCGTTATATGGAAATGAACCTAGAGGATACACGCATTTGGATGCCAAGTTTAAAACTAGGTTTAGGACTGTGGCAGGGAAGTTATCAAGGTATTGAGCGGCTCTGGTTGCGTTGGTATGATGCTAAGGGAAATTGGATGTCAACACCAGCAGAAGAAGTGCTACAAGAGCGTCAAAGAGCCGAGCAAGAGCGCTTACGGGCAGAGCGTTTGGCAGCGCGGTTAAGAGAGTTAGGTGTTAACCCGGATGAAGTGTAGGGGAGGAGTGGGAGGAAAATGCCCAATGCCCAATAGACATCGATCGCTATGCTTATTATGCGTTCCCGAAACCCTTGATTAGACGTAGCAGTGCTACGTCTCTACGTATGACTCTGGAGATGCCCCAATACCGTTTGGATAAGATAAATTCGCGAACCCAAAATCAATGTAGAGACGCGATATATCGCGTCTCTACATACCCAAATGCCCAATAAAAATATTTAACCGAACCGTATTTGGAGATGCCCCAATGCCCAATTTTCTTTTATTCGTCTTCTGCAAAGACAAAGCGATATAATTCGCTGCTATCAGGTTCGGGACTGGTTTCGGCAAATGTCACCGCTTCGGCAATTCTTTCTGTGATTTTGCGATCGATTGCTTTGAGTTCTTCGGCAGAGGCTAAATTTTCCTCAACTAAGTAATTAGCTAACTTCTTAATTGGGTCACGAGCGAACCAAAAATCTTTTTCAGCTTGCGATCGCATTTCATCTGGATCAGCCAATGAGTGACCCCGGAAGCGGTAAGTTAAAGCTTCAATTAATGTTGGACCTTCACCAGCACGAGCGCGAGCTACAGCTTCTTCGGCTACTGCTCGCACGGCTAGTACATCCATACCATCGACTTCCACGCCTACCATGTTGAATACACTAGCTTTTTTGTAAATTTCTGGTTGGGAAGTTGCGCGATCGTGAGCCATACCGATCGCCCACTTATTATTTTCTACCACAAAAAGGATCGGCAGTTTCCATAAAGCCGCCATATTCAATGTCTCGAAAAACTGACCGTTATTTGCCGCACCATCCCCAAAAAAGCAAGCTGTTACTTGGTCTGCGCTTTCATCTTTTAAAACTTCGCGTCGGTATTTACTCTGAAAAGCTGCACCCGCTGCTACAGGAATACCCTCAGCCACAAAAGCGTAACCACCCAGCAAACGATGTTCCGCAGAAAACATGTGCATCGAACCACCGCGTCCTTTACTACAGCCGGTGGCTTTACCAAATAATTCCGCCATTACCTCTTTTGCTGGTACTCCCGCACTCAAAGCATGAACGTGGTCGCGGTAAGTACTACAAACGTAATCTTCACCCGGTCGCATTGCCTGGATAACACCAGTAGAAACTGCTTCTTGACCGTTGTACAAATGGACAAAACCAAACATTTTGCCTCTGTAGTACATCTCAGCGCACTTATCTTCAAAGAGGCGCCCTAAAACCATATCTTCGTACAACCGTAACCCAACTTCTTTGGTAATTTGCGCGGATGCTGCTGTAAATGTGGGTAATGTGCGTTCTTGAACCATTATTTTGTTAGTATCCCTGTGGTAAAACTTAAAGTTACGATGTTAGATAAATTGCTTACATTCGGCGTAAGCTTGTACAAAGATAACGTTGTTAGGAGTTAAAAAGTCACAAATTCACTCTCAATGGCTACTAAAAAATCAAAAATAGTGAGAATAGGGAATTGGTGAATAGTTTTTAATTTGATTTTTAATTTTCACTGCTCCTTGGAAGTTACCATGTGCTGAAGTTCCGCATCTCGGACTTTTCACCACTCACCCTTATAGATTACCAGTCAGAATATCTTGATTTCTGCATATCGATTAACAATTTAGAGAAATTGGTGGCGACAATTCATATACTTATGTAAATAGTTGTATTTACAATACAGCCATGTTATAATACGCTACGCTTGTTATCAAGATTAAATTTATCTAGCGGTGCTTGTCTGTTTTGACTACTGGGGAAACTTCCTCTGAATTGTTTGCAGGAATACAAACTATCGATCTCACAAAGATAGTTAAATTTATACTTCTGCGAGCAGAAGACTGATGGTACTACGCCGTGTTGTAGTATTGTTTGATGTATAAAATTGATGGCAAGTGAGTTAAAGAAAGAAAAATTTTCTAAAAATCAGCGATAAGGCAACACTCTTAAGTAGTAAAGTACAAATTTATTTTCACACGAGACACAAATCAAATTGTGGCAATAGGCACACTATGAAAGTGTGAACTCAATAAGTTAATGTTAGAACTTACGCAAGTGTCATATTTTGTTCGTAGAGGTTGTCAAGAGTCAAGCATTCAACAGTCTAAAAAATCTGGACTTTTGACTATTGACTCTTGACCCCAATAACAGAAGATATATGTGTCAGTTGCGTAATTCCTAAATATGGCACGGTTTAGGTTGCCGGGAATGCTTGAAATGAATAATGTTGATCATGCACCAGAGGAAGTAAACCGTGCGAATTCCGCTAGATTACTACCGAATTTTAGGATTACCGTTAGCGGCAAGTGATGAACAATTGCGGCAAGCATACAGCGATCGCATTGTACAACTACCGCGACGTGAGTATTCGTCAAGAGCAATCAGTTCCAGAAAACAACTTTTAGAAGAAGCGATCGTGGTTTTATCAAATCCCAAAGAACGTAGCAGCTATGACCAGCTTTATCTTGCCAACGTTTACGACCCGGAAGGAAGCACGACATCTAGTGCGATCGCAGTCGAAAATCGCGCTTCAGAGAACAACGATACTACTGAAGCAAAAAGTCTGGGGATTGACATTTCCCAAGATGAATTAGTTGGTGCTTTACTAATTCTCCAAGAACTTGGGGAATACGAACTTGTAGTCAAATTAGGTCGTCCTTACCTCGTTAATAAAAATGGATCAGTAAGTGGTGCAAGTGTCAATGGTCTAACCAATGAAGAATTTCATGAACGTCCAGAACGTCCAGATATTATTCTCACCGTTGCCCTTGCCTGTTTAGAACTCGGTCGTGAAGAATGGCAGCAAGGTCATTACGAAAACGCAGCGCTTTCTTTAGAAACAGGTCAAGATTTGTTAATCAAGGAAAATTTATTTCCCAGCGTGCGAGCCGAAATTCAAGCAGACCTTTGTAAATTAAGACCATATCGAATTCTAGAATTACTCGCACTACCTCAAGAAAAAACTGCCGAACGACATCAAGGCTTGGAATTATTGCAAAACGTTTTAGAAGAGCGTGGGGGAATTGATGGTACTGGCAATGACCAATCTGGTTTAAATATAGATGATTTTTTGCGATTTATTCAGCAACTACGCTACCACTTAACATCCGCAGAACAACAGAAAATATTTGAAGCTGAAAGTAAACGTCCCTCGGCAGTTGCCACATATTTGGCTGTATATGCCTTGATAGCACGGGGATTTGCTCAACGTCAACCTGCCTTGATTCGTCAAGCAAGACAAATGCTGACACGTCTGGGCAAGCGTCAGGATGTACATTTAGAGCAGTCCTTATGTGCGTTACTTTTGGGGCAAACAGAACTCGCAACTCGTTCTTTAGAACTTAGTCAAGAATACGAAGCTCTAGCTTTTATTCGCGAAAAATCTCAAGACTCTCCTGACATGTTGCCAGGACTGTGCTTGTATGGAGAACGTTGGTTGCATAACGAAGTATTTCCTCACTTTCGAGATTTGGTAAATAACCAAGCTTCTCTAAAAGAATACTTTGCCGATGAACAAGTGCAAGCTTATTTAGAAGGTTTGCCAACGGATGCACAAAAAAGCAATGAATCTGTAACTAATCGGCAGTCTTCTTCCCAAGCACAAACAAATACTTATCCACAACGCAATAATTTAACTACGAGTTATCGTCAAGTTTCTAACAGAACAGAGAACGCAGAAGTTTTAGAAACACCAAACAAAGTAAAATCAGTTGATTCCAACTACTCACCATCCAGCTTTACAACTGTTAATACACCAGAGCAAAATAGTATGGCACAGGTTGCGAGTGGTGAACATATTGCTCCTAGAAAAAACCATAATTTGAGTAGTTTAGCTAAGGTTAATTCACCCCCTCAAACGAATAAGCGAAGGAGACGAAAACCCGCTCAAGCTAATAATTCTAAGCACCCTCAACGTCAGCTTTTTCCTAACACTTTAGAAGGAAAAACTCGCCTCGTATGGATGATATTTGGCTCTTTTGCGGGTGTTATAGTTTTGTGGTTTTTGCTCACCACATCTTTTGGATTATTAAAAAATCTGTTTTACCCTGCGCCATCTTTAAAAGGCGAACAGTTGTCTGTGCAACTTAATGAACCACCAATACCAATTCCTGACCCAAATAGCAAGCCGCAGTCACCAGCAGGAGTTTTGACAGAAGCCACAGCACAGGAAGTAGTTCAAAGTTGGCTATCTAGTAAAGCCGCAGCTTTGGGAGTCAACCACGACATTAATAGTTTAGAGCAGATTTTAATCGGTTCAACTTTATCTAAATGGAAGGGAATTGTTCAAGAGGATAAGGCAGAAAACCGCTATCGCAAATACACCCACACTGTAAAGGTGGAATCTGTAAAGACAACTGAAACTGACCAAAATAATGCGACGGTAGACGCTATGGTGACAGAGTTAGCAGAGTTTTATGATAACGGGCAAATTAATCAGCAAAAGTCTTATAACGAAAAAGTTCGTGTTAGATATAATTTGGTTCGTGTAGAGAGTAGCTGGCGCATCCGAGATATGTCAGTTCTCAATAAAACAACTGAGAACTAAACTATATATACGAAGAGAATGTTAAGATATATTAATAAATTTTCAAGATAGCTCTAAATATGCGTATGTAGTTTTCGGAGTAGGTTTTGAGCTAATGTCATTATTCCATGACATCATCTCTCGTTTTTTCAACTCCAAAATGGGCGCTCCAGTACTAATATCATGATTCCATGACATTGTGATCCCCGAATGGCTGATAAATTCGTGAAAACGACAAAAACGGGTCTTGAGACCCCTTGATCCCTGTGCGGGTTTGTTAGTTAATATTAATTAACAAAGGAACTCTTCCGATCCCAAAAAAATGCCGATCGCATTTGAGCGGGAATTTCTAGGAAGTAGACCTTAATTTAAAAACCGACTAAAAAAACCTCAAAGCTGGGTAAAAACTACTCCTTTAGGAATAAGAAATTCATCTGGATTGAATGGCATTTATTACACCACTATTTAACCAGGGGAAATCATTTACTTTTTAAACTACTGGAGGTCAAAATCATGGCAAAAGAACGCCCGCCCCTAGAAGAGATGACACTAAGGCAGCTACGTAGAGTTGCTAGTGAATATAGTATCTCTCGCTATAGCAGAATGCGTAAATCGCAATTGCTGGCATCGATTCAAGAAGTTCAGCGCAGTAAAGTATCGCTCACCCCATCTCGTTCACCGGAGGCACAGGAAACCGTGGAAGCAGCAAAATTTGAATTAGGTCAAATAGATCGTAATGGTGGCTTTTTGGCAGATGTTGACGAAGGACTCGCCGACTTGCCAGCTGGTTACGGAGAAAGCCGGATTGTGCTGATGCCGCGAGATCCTCAGTGGGCTTACACTTACTGGGATGTTTCCAACGAACACAAACAAGAACTGCGACGCCAAGGTGGACAACAATTAGCACTGCGGATTTATGATGTTACCGACATCAATATTGAATACCAAAGTCCGCACAGCATTCAGGAATATCCTTCTGATGAATTAGCGCGGGAATGGTATTTACCGGTGCCGGTGAGCGATCGCGATTATGTGCTTGATATCGGTTATCGTTGTGCTGATGGTCGCTGGTTGATATTGGCGCGATCGACACCAGTACACATTCCTCCTGTCTATCCTTCTGACTGGATTGAAGACGTTTTCATCACAGTCAACTTTGAAGAAGATTTGGCTGGCAAAACTCAATACGAACTGGTTCCCCCAGCCAAGAAAGTTGCCGAAACAACCGCATACAGTAACGGTTACGGGAACACCAACGCTCGCAATCCTATCTATGACCAAATCTTTGGCATGGCTGAATCTACCGAAGCAATGCGCGTTGCTGGTTCTATATTTGGCTCGATGCATCAAACTTCCATCCACGAACAAACCATCAGTTCCTACGTATTCCCCTCTGGTGTAGGTATGTGGGCAGTTCCCAACGCATCTGGTTTAACCATGTCTGGTGTGGGAATGTCCGGTGCTGGTTTCTCTGGAGACGTACCAATGCGTCCGCGTAAGTTCTGGTTAATTGCTGATGCTGAGTTGATTGTTTACGGTGCAACCGAACCCGATGCTACCGTGACAATTGGCGATCGCCAGATTAAGCTGAATCCAGATGGTACATTCCGCTTCCAGATGTCCTTCCAAGATGGTTTAATTGACTATCCGATTAAGGCTGTGGCTGTTGATGGTGAACAAACACGGTCAATTCAAATGAAGTTTACTCGTGAGACACCATCTCGCAACACTAACACCAAAGAAGAAGCTGTTGTTGAGTGGTTCTCTTAATTTGGGATTAACTAAAATCGACATATAAATTTTTCCCCCGCTATGGTTATGCTGTAGCGGGGGTTTTATATCATGAAAACGCAAATCACACATAATATGTCGATGAAAACAAGACTTTTCTTATCTATTTTTGTGGTAGCGATCGCCTTTTTATCTAGCTGTAAAGATTTGCAAGGCAATTCAACAGCTGAAGCTGAAAAAACTTGCCTTGGTAATGATGCCAAATTCAGTCTGGAATTCTTAAAAACTAATAATCAAGGTAATAACGATTCCAAAGGTATCAATCATGTAATTATTTTTAATCCAAAATCTGAAGAATTAGATTTTAAAGTTAATGTCGGTTTAGCTCATAATATTTACACTAAAGATGATAAAGGTAAATTACTAAAAGAATATATCCCTACACAGTTTCATGAAATCATCGCTAACGAAAATGCGAAATTAAACGGAAAAATACCCATTGCGGCAATTAATGCTGACTATATAGAAACTGATAATAAACCACAAGGTTTAAATATTTCTCGCGGAATAGAGTATTCCGGAATCTTTAAAAATAAGCGCTCTTCTTTTGGAATATCAGGAGGTGAACCGAAAAACCGAACGGCTACAATTCAAACTGGAAGAAGAAAAAATGATATTCTGAATTACAATTTAGTCGGTGGTAATGGCAGATTTTATCGTCAAGGGCAGTTTAAAGATATTTGCCAAGATTTAGGAGAAGTTGCTTGCAAACAAGTTACAAATCGTTCTTTAGTAGCTACAACTAAGAAAGGTTATGTAATTCTGTTGGTTAATGATTCAAAAGCTAATTCAGATATTAGTTTATCTGAAGTTAATCAAGAATTGCTTCCAGATAATTTTGATGATGTTCTTGAGGGAATTGCCAAAAATAATTGTTTAGGGAAAATTCAAGAAGGAATGTTATTTGATGGCGGGATGTCTCCAGGGTTGTATTACAATAACAAAGTATATGTAGAAAATGGGGGACCTATAGGTTCAGTATTTTTAATTTATAAAAAATGAAGCGATCGCCTAGCTTATCTGCATAACTGTAGCCTTCTATATCATCAACCCAGGAAGCTAGAATCAATAGCTTTGGGTACACTCAATAACAGTGAAAACAAACAGCATTTTCTCTAATTCAGATATTGCACCAGCCCTGATTATGACGACTTATGGAAATACTTAGTTTTACTGGTTTTATTAGAGATATTGTTTATACACCTGTTCTCATACCTAAGATTGAGATTTATGAGATAATTAATTTTAATATTAATCATGTTAAACCATTTGGAATAATAACTTTAGATTCTTTGCAAAATAATATTGCATTTTCTAAATGGACTTCTCCTAAACGAACTAGAACATATCCTTTTGCTAAAGTTTATAATACTTATCATCTTAATTCTAAAAAAGTTACAGTAATTCCTGTAATTAAGGATGAGGGTGCTGGTACAGACAACAATGATAGGATAAATTTTATTACTTTGTCTTGGATGAATTTGCTGAATGTGTACATCATCCTTGCCTGGTATGAAACAGCAAGTGTAGTACCAAATTCAACAAATAAAATTACTAACCAAAAGCTTAATGCCGATTATGTTAAACAAAAAATTTTAGAAATAAGTTCTTATCAGTTAACAGCTTTACATTGGAATACGACACATTTTGAAAGAGATTTTCAAAATATATATTTGAATGCTGTTAATAGCTATGAAAATATAGCAACCACTCAAAATGTCAGCCTACACTCAAGGCAGAAGCATCTAGAAGTGCTTAATAATTTTCAGCAAGACGATAATTTTAAGTTAGAAAAGTTTAAAGATTATACATTGATTAGGTCGCTAGCTGCTGCTCGTCGAGAATCAATGACTATGCATAGTCTAGAGTATTTGAGTGATGGTTATAAAGGTATATTTTATATATCTAATTATTTAGGGGGAATTTATCATCTAACTGCTGACGAAGTTTATCTAGAAGGCAATATCTTTACAATACAGGAGTCAAAAAACGTTACTAAAGGACAATTCCCATCTGAAGATGATATTAAAGATGGTTTATTCAAATTAATACTTTTTAGTAATTTAGAATCTTTATTTTTAGGTGATACACAAGTAGAGTTTAGGACTCAGTTAAAAATCACAGGAAGCATTAAAGGCTATCTAGAGTTACCGAATGATATAACTACGCTAGAAAATTTTTGCCAAAGTAACAACTTGAGTAAAAGGAAAAGACAACTCATTAATTTACTAAATCTAGAAACAATACAAAACCCAAAACTTAATATCGTAATTACTGAAAATGGTTAAATCAATAAAAAGTCCCTTGAGATATCCAGGAGGTAAATCAAGGGTTGTTAATCATATATTACCTTATATCCCTTTAGATATATCTGAATTCAGAGAGCCTTTTCTCGGTGGTGGTTCCGTTTTTCTAGCCGTCAAAAGTTTATTTCATCGAAGAATAAGTGAATACTGGATTAATGATATTAATTTTGATTTATATTTGTTTTGGAAATATGCAAAAGATCATATAAACAATTTAGTAATCGAAACTAATAAATTTAAAGAAAACTACAAAGATGGCAGAAAACTATATAATTATTTAATTAATACAGATAATTTACACTCTGAATTTGAAAGAGCGCTTCGTTTTTTTATTATGAATCGAATCACCTTTTCCGGATTAATGGATTCAGGCGGGTATTCGCAGCAAGCATTTGAAAAAAGATTCACTCAATCATCTGTTGAGAGATTAAACAATATTTCTCCTTATCTATCGGGAGTTAATATTACTTGTGTAGATTATGAAGAACTATTAATTAAAGCAGGTAAAAAAGTCTTTCTATTTCTCGATCCACCTTATTTTCAAGCAGTTAAATCAAAGCTTTATGGAGTGAAAGGTGACTTACACACCAACTTTGACCATGAAAGATTTGCTCATAATCTGAAAAAATGCGAACACAGATGGCTTCTAACTTACGATGATTGTCCAGAAATTAGAAAGTTATTCAATTTTGCAGAAATAACAGAGTTAGAAGTACAGTATGGAATGAATAATTATAAACAAAAAAATGCTGCTAAAGGTAAAGAATTATTAATCAAAAACTACTCTTGTTCTTTGCCAAAAGATAAGGATAAAAAATTTGAGCGATCGCCATTGGAAGATATACAATCATAACTTACTCAATACAATAAAAGAGCAGAATATTAATATTGAGGATTTTTGATGGTAAAAGTCTTTGTTTACGGCACGCTTAAACCAGGTGAAGCAAATTATCAAAAATACTGTGCTTTTCAGGTGGTAGATGCGAAGAAGGCTTACACTTTTGGTAAACTGTTTGCTTTGCCGATGGGCTACCCAGCAATGACGCTAGGAGATAGCCTCGTCTACGGATATTTACTGACATTTCTTGATTCAACGGTTTTAAATAACCTAGATATCCTAGAAGACTACCAGCCCTCCAGACAAATGTCAGAAAACCTTTATAATCGACAAGAAGTTGAAATATACGATCTACAAGGGCGATCGCTTAGTATTGCCTGGGTCTATTTAATGACACCAAACCAAATTACTCAACTAAAAGGCAGCCTACAGCGCGATGGCTGGTGGAGTGGCTGCGGCTTAAGAGTTGAGCATTCGTTGTTCCTTCATCAAGAGCGGAGTTAACAATTAACTCCGAAATTAATTTAGTTCCTCTTCAGTTTTTTCTGATTCAGGTATAAGCCAATTCACTGGATGTGCAGGAGATGCTTCTGCTGTTTTGGGAATGGGAAAGACAGGAGTATTAATGGCAACCATCAGTGGCGAAGCGGTAACAGGCGAGGGCGTCTGTTGTGTCGGTTCGATTGAAGGTTTTTGAGCCATTTGAGGTATATTGGAATCTCCACCTGGTATCCAGCCAGAAACTGCACTAATGACGCAAGCTGCGACGGCGGTACCTCCACATACCCAGACTAGCCGGGAACGGCGACGTAAAGAAGCCATTACTTGCTGGACTGTTTGTTCTATTGGCTGTAGTGGCTGTGGTACGGGAAGATTCCGCACGCCTTGCCGTAGCTTTAACAGTCGGGCATACAATAGTTTTACTGAGGCATCGTTTGCCAACCATTGTTCAACTTGCTTGCGTTCGGCAGCTGTCACCTCACCATCGAGGTAAGCACTTAATAACTCGAAGCGATCGCGCTTCACCATATCCATAGCACCCGTAGATTCATTGGTTTGTTTAACTCCCTGTATTTGCACATCAAAATTATCTTGCAAATCGGAGCGAGGGGAAAACTGAGAATCAGTAGTCATCTTAACATTATTACCAATTTCAACACGGGTTAAACGAGCGGACAGGGATGAGAAATTAATCAATTTTTCTCCTGGCGGCAGAAGCACTCTACAATTATCTTAAATTTTATGGAAATTAACCCTTAAATTCTGCCATTGTAGCAGAGGCAGGATAGATTGACATTTGTTACGAATCTAAATAATTCTGCAATTGAGTTTGCAATCTGGATCTAGCTCTAGCTATTCTCGATTTAACTGTTCCCAAAGAAACACCGGTGATTTCGGCAATTTCTTCATATGCCATTCCTTCGATTTCTCTCAGAACAATTGTAGTGCGGAATACTTCAGGTAAATCGGCGATCGCAGAGCGCAATTGCTCGTAAAATTCTCTCGTTGTTAGCTCTTCTTCTGGTCCTGGAGTATCTCCAGCTATTTCCCAATCCATTTCACCGTCTTCTAAGGTACGGGGAGCATCAAGGGACAAGGGACTAACAACACGCTTGCGTTTGCGTAACTCATCGTAAAACAAGTTCGTCGCAATACGGCTTAACCAGCCCCGGAACTTAGGTGGCTCTTGTAATCGGTTAACATTCCGATATACTCGAATCCAAACTTCCTGAGCCAAATCAGCTCTGTCAGCCCAATCAGGAGCGAGGTGGTATAAAACCCGATCAACTTGACTCTGAAAGCGGCGCATAAGTTCCGCAAACGCAACACGATCTGGTCGCAGTCCAGTTTGACAGCGCAAAATTAGATCGTGATTAGAGAGTTTGTCAACTTGCACTGACGCTTCTGGAAGCCTCGCATCAACCGTTGACCAGGATACAGGAATCGATTGACTCATAGAACGCACTGACTCTAGAACATCCCTATCTATTAGACCTGCTAATCAGTAAGAAGTTCCTCTGGTGAGTGACGGATTTATGACTGGAACAATAGTAAACTATTATGAACACACAATGCTAATCAGAGCCATTTTTTTCACTTCTAATCAAAAATGCTGCTGAGATTTATTTTTTTGTATACGCTCTGCCACTTCTTTTGTGGATAATTACTTTGAGGCAACAAGCTGTAAGATAATTAAGGAAATTATCTCAGGGAAAAATTAGTGATAAATTGGATAATCTCTTATAGGGCAGAGGTTGTTGTAATTGAAATTATTAAGATATTATCTTTTTATAGATAGGAAAAGAATATTTACATATGTTTGTCTGACGTTATAAAATATGGCTAGATTGAAGGCAAAATCAAATGACAATTATTGTTGTTCTTCCTGGGATAGCCGCTTTTTTGTCTCTTACCTTTCAGTGGCGAGTTGCACAGCAATGTTACTTAACAATGTGCAATATTAAAAACTGACCATCTACGGTTGACAATTTAGTAGAAAACTTCCAATAAGAAAAGGGCGGATTATCTTCAGGGATAAGAACTTCGCTTATTTTCCGCCCTTGTCGTCAAGTGTCCGCAGACAAGAAGGCACTTTCTATTTTATCTCCTTTGTGTGCTTATTCTTTCTTTATCTCGCCATTTTCAGCTGCTGTAGCTACCATGACTGTTATTTTTTCAGCTTCGTTGCCAAAATCGTTAATGGAGTTTGTGTATATACCTGATAACTATTATCAGCATGAGTTTGAGCAGGTACGCGAACTTGTAAAAAGAAATTAAGGGAAAATGTAATTGTGACCGCTAGCAATAATTTTTCAAACATGATTTTTCTCTCACCCACACCATTAATGATTGATTGCTATACCTCCAGAGTTCCTGAAAACCAGGTTTTTCACCCAAGTTTTTCTGTGGGAATAGCGTACATAGCCCTAGTTTGCCCACTGGTGCTGGGATATTCATAACGAAACGGATAATTATTTGTGAATTTTTCATAACTGTTCAGAAAGCAGAAAGAATAAATGCGATGACGATGGGAAGAAATGAATCTGTAGCTCGTATAGTTATGTTGCTCTGTTTTGGCGCAGCAATTTTATCTCTGGCTATGCATTGGCGTATGATTGGAGGAGAACGGCAATCTCAGGAGTCAGCCAATAGGTTGCAAGGAGATCCGACAAGAGCTTCATCCGCAGCGAGTGCGTCTACGTTGTCTTCAATGCCTGCTGCTAAGTCGGGAAAAGTGGAAAAAAATGTAATTAGGGAAACAAAGTTAGCAAAAAATAATCGGCTGGTGGTAGACCAAGCAAAAAAGCCAAAGTTCTTTTTAGCGCAAATCGCGGAACCAAAATCAGCCAATAGCGTAGTTGGCAAATCGCAAGTAGTTGTAGATTTGAGCGATCGCCGTGCCTATGTTTATACTAAAGATGAAGTGATAGCCAGCTACCCAATTTCTGTTGGTAAAAAGGGTTGGGAAACACCCACAGGTTCTTTCCAAATAATGCATATGCAACATTATCCTGCGTGGCGTCACCCGATTACAGGCAAAGTGTTTGCAGCAGGTACTGATAGCCCTTTGGGAGATAGATGGATTGGTTTTTGGTCAGATGGACGCAATCAAATTGGTTTTCACGGCACACCAGATGTTGAGGTGATAGGAACTGCTATATCTCACGGGTGTTTAAGAATGCGTAATCCTGATGTGCGAATGCTATACAAGCAGGTGGGTTTGGGGACAACTGTGATAGTACGGGATTAATAAGTTGAGAGTCAATAGTCAACAGTCAATAGCTAATGGACTGTTGACTGTTGAGTGTTGACTTTGGACTATTAACTTTGGATTATTGACACTTGACTATTAACTTTTGACTATTGACACTTGACCAAAGACGCACTCGCGTTCATACTTTTTTGGTCTTACTTTATCCTTTATCCTTTACACTTCATACTTTAGATGACTATTATTTTTGTTCAAAATTAGGCGCACATGCCTGAAGTAAAGTGCTGACTTGTTGCAGAATGTCATTGCCAGTATTTTTGTTTATGGCTTGCCGTTCTGGGAAGAAATTCGGTCGATCCAAATAACGAGAAATCGCCTCATCTATTTGTTGGGCAATTAATTGCTGAAGTTCGGAGTGAGCGCGTTTACGCTGATAGCTAGCACCTTCTTCTGTGGTTGCATACAGGGGAGGAAGACGATTGAGGGCATAAGCGGCAACATCTCCGACTTCAAGAGAAGTTTCACTAGTAGCTTCAATTTCTGCTATTCTGGCGATCGCCTCGGTGAGTACCAATTCTTCCATAACATTAATGAATTCTTTGCGAGGTACCGCCTCTACCTCACCAGTCAATAGCGCTCCCATTAGCTTATCTAATGCCATGTACTCTTCAATTGAAAGTTCGCTGGCATTATCACAGATTCGCCCGACTTCTGCTTCCATAGCTGGTGTGAGATAACCATCCTGGAGACATTGTTCTACAATTTTTTCGATACTACTCATAAGAAAATCCTCTAAAGGGCTAAAGATTAGGTTCCACTTCCGTCCATTTTTCCAAGTTTTAGCCTTGATGTCCTCAACCACAAAAGTTGAGACAGGAAATATTAACGCCAACCACTTACAAATCCGTAACTTCCATTGCCACCTAGCTTTAGTCGATGGTGGTAATTTTTGTTTGTTTACAAGTCGGTTCTTACGATTCTGTCGGCAAGGGGTATTACGAAATCGCCTAGCACGGCGCATATTACGACGAACTTCCACATGGTCTTTTACCCAATCAACGGCATGAGTTTGGATATTTAGATATGTGTGCATTTTCGACTTTACCGTGAATCCCTCGCGCTTACGCCTTTCTTCAATTCCAACCGCAATTGGTTGAGTATTTCTATTACTTGGTTCTTGATTTAATCGAACACAGAATACCCCCTTTTTAAAGAATGGTGTAGCTTTACCAGATTTAATCCAACGCTTTGCTCTACTAGGTGTCGTTGGCATTAGGGGACGGTTGTTTTGATCAACTACTGGTACAAACATTTACGATAAATCCTATTGCTAGGTATGTATATCCCATCGCTACTTTTTGCCTAAGAGGTTAAAAACTTGGGAAGCATTCTTAACGTTTTGTGGGCTACCACGCCCAGGCAATTCAGTTTAGGCTTTAAACCTGTAAGCTAGACACTTTTTTAGTCTTGTATCGGAAAGGTGGTTAGTCTTTCTCTTACAAGCCCTGTCTCTTCAGAGCAGGGTTTGTGACAAGGCTCATTATTTTTACGCCACCAGGCAAGGTAAAGACGGTAGTAAATCAATCAATTTTATTTTGCCTAATAGTTGGCAAAATGCAAACAAATTGCATAAATATATATGTTACGTAAAGACATGAGCGATCGCTTTTCTTGGTGCGTCCTACAGCCAAGGAGCGGTAAAACGGGCAACCGCACTTCGCGGTTGCCCCGTTGAAAAGCAACGGGGGAGGCATTTTTTTCAAAAATGCCACGTCTTCATACGGACAATGGCGTTTGGGCTATTCAACTCCAGGAGTTCGCCAGGGTGTTGGGTCAACAGATTTCCCGTTGACATATAATCCCCAGTGTAGATGTGGACCTGTGGAGGCACCTGTCGCTCCCACTGCCCCAATTAATTGACCAGGTTGCACCATATCGCCTTCTTTAACATTGATTCGACTCAGGTGCAGAAAAATGCTGGTTACTCCTTGACCGTGGTCAATGCCAACTACGTTACCGTGAACGCGGAAACCTTGGGATACTTTACCGACTAAAGCGACTCGTCCACCGGCTGGAGCAACGACGGGCGAACCAGCTGCACCAGCATAATCAACGCCACGATGATAATAGTCCTTTGCAAATTTACCATTATAGTAGCGACGTACACCATAAATTGTAGAAATTCTTCCGGCGTTTGGCTTGATAAAAGCACCATTCCAAAATTTTTCTGGTGTGATTAATGCTTTGAAAGCTGCTACTCGCTTGAGTTCGTATTCTGTGGCATCGATTCCGGCTTTTCCAGGTGGTAGATTAATTCGTTGTACGGGAAATGTGCGATCGCCCACCGGCACAGATAAGTTTTGTTCCTGACCATCCCCAGAAACCCGGAGTGTTCTATTTCCCGCGCTTTCTAATGGTGTTGTCGGCACAAAAGCGCGATATTGATTAGGAGCAATTTCAAATGCTGGGTAAGTTTTTTCTCCACTAGTTACCGTGGGATTACTACCATTAGCCGGATTATCTAAATTAATTATTACTGATAGGGTATCACCTAAATCGGGTTTAGTTGGTGTAACTTTTACTTGCAGGGCATTTACAGGCAATGCTACGACTGGCAAAGCAGCAAACATCCCCATGAATAAACTGGCTGCACGGCGATAAGGTTTTAAATTTTTGAGAGAAAAACAGAGCAAATTATTTTGAGAATTACTGGTGCGATCGTCGATGGTCATATTACACAAAAAATCTTAAGCCTTCTGTTGAACAACAGACTAGCCTATTATCAGTTGTGTTTCCTAACTCAGCCAGATATTTTTGCATTTCTTAGGTCGAAAAAATTAAATATGAAGGACGGACGGGTTGCTGACTGTTGCCATAATATATAGATTTACCGAGAATTAAAATCAGCAATTCTCGGTAAATATGGGAATTATTGCCCAGATTTTTCTCTTCACCGGATATATGTTCGTGTACAATGTAATTACGCTTGATTAGTGCGGGATGTTAAAGCTTACTTGGTGTGAAAACCATAGAAACACTTGACACAAACTAATTACATCACAACTGAATACATTTTTAAGTCTCATACTGAAATCTATTTCGGTATCTCTAACTGGGGAGTAGTGGACAAGGAGCCTGAGTTACGGAACAATGGAACCAAGCTGAAAGGCGCTTCTAGTTGAGCGAACTTATACCGTGGAGTTGGACTTGCTCATATTTACGGATTTATGCCTAGATATGCATAGGTTTTTACAAGCGGTTGGGCAATAGACACGCGAAAGTGCCATTCGATTTAGAGACGTAGCATTGCTACGTCTTGTAGGGGTTCTGGGTAAGGCATAATTAATTTCCACAAAGCCCTGAACCTAGAAGGGCAGGGCTGTTTCAACCCACAACAAAGAGGAGCTTGTCAATATCATGAGATAGAAATCTTTGAGCAATTGTGATGAAAACACAACCATTTTAACGCGCTTTTGTAAACCCTGCGATCTACAGGTTACAGGTAGTATTGACAGATTATGCCAAAACTAGCATAACAAAAGATAAGTAAGGTTTAACTAAAGTGTGAGTAGAAATTGAATAAAGCTTTTGCAATATTCCAAAGAGCAAAAGAGCATCACAATCAAACGTATCTACAAGACAAAGAGATAGAACTATGATACTAAATAGCGATGTCAAAACTAGTAGTGGAAACGTATTTGCTGATTTAGGTTTTAATAATTCAGATTAAATGCTTGTAAAAGCAGAACTTGCACGTCAAATTAGTGCTTTTATTGCTGCACGTAATATGACTCAAGCTGACGCTGCTAAATTACTAGGAATTGACCAACCTAAAATTTCTGCTTTGATGAAAGGTAAATTGACAGGTTTTTCTCTTGAAAGAATGTTTAGATATCTCAATACTTTAGGAAATGATATAGAAATTACAGTTAAACCCAAATCTAGCAATGATGGACGAATAAGTGTTGTTTGTTGAAATGATTATAGCGCTTCTCGATTGTGTGCAATACGCGGTGTAGAGACGTAGCAATGCTACGTCTCTACATTTATTATTTGAACATGTATGTGATTCAAATGAGAACCGCTATAAACATTTAATTTAGTATTAACCCCCATAAGATGACTTGTGCGGGTTTTGATTTTAGGACTTACGCACTCGTTACCAGAAAACAAGACTTTGAGATTGCTTCCTTGCGTCGCAATGACGGAAATATGTAGTTCGTGCGTAAGTACTGGATTTAACTAAATCGCTTTGTTTGAGATGAATCATGAATAAACTTTTGTGGGGGGGGGAATTTCTTAGCCAAAAGTAGAAAGTTGCTATCTTTAAGTTTGGCAACTAATATAATTTCAATTACACTGCAATTTTATAAAGCCCAGGCTTTACCAATTTCCAAAGGCTTCAAGCTGATGATACAGAAAACTGGGTTGCAAGTTTATAAAAAAGATTACGCAAATGGAAATTCAGATTATGTTACCGTTGTCAACTTAGAAAAGGGGACTATACGCAATTTAACAGGTACAGCCGAGGGTACACCGAATGCGATGGTGAAGAGAAAATTGCCCTTTGAATTTTGGCAAGATGCTGTTAAAGAAAATACATCAACGCGAAAGGTAATAGTTGTTGTCAATGCTTCCTTCTTTTCCACGAATGACGATCCAACGGGTATTGCGTTCGGGTTGAAGTTGGGTGGTAGTATGATTAGTTACGGTTATGCGATCGCTAAGGAATACCCCGGACAAATTCGGACGTTTTCTTTCAACCCCGACCAAGGAATTGCTAATATTCAAAGTTATGCAAAACAGACTTTCGATTCAACACCGGAGGTAGTAGGCGCCCTTGATGTCGTGGCAAATAAGTCTCCTTTGAGTTATTTACCGAGAACCTTTGTTGGAGTGCGAGATGATGATGGTAATGGTACAAAAGAAACTGTAATTTTTTATTCGAGTAGTTATGCCCGTCAAATTGATGCATCTAATGTTCTCAGGGGGTTTGGTGCAAGTGCAACTGCGATGCTTGATGGTGGTGGAAGCACATTTTTGATCGTAAATGGAAATTCTTTGATTTCAACAAAGCGTAAAGTACCCCACGCGATCGCAGTTTATGCGGGAAAATAGAGTCCCCAGACATCTCCAGAAATGAACTATGCGTTACCCAAAACCCTTGTAGAGAGGTTAAATTTAACGTCTCTACATTTGATGCGATCGCACTTTGCTCCCATCACGTCACACCACTTCATAAAACGTTAGAATTGACCAACAGCATTGAAAGCTTAAAAAACTAAACATTAACTTGCATCTACCGTGAAAGTATTTCGCACATTTGATGCGCCATTGCGGCGAAACCTGCTGATTTTATTTACGGCAGGTTTATTATTCTGGTCTAGTATGGGTTCGTTACTACCAACGCTACCACTTTACGTTGAGCATGTGGGCGCAACCAAGCAGCAAATTGGCATTGTTCTGGGTAGTTTCGCCATCGGGTTGTTGCTGTCTCGTCCTTGGTTGGGAAAGACGGCGGATCGGCGAGGTCGTAAAATTGTCTTGCTCATTGGTACACTGGTGGCAGCGATCGCACCTTTTGGTTTTTTGGGAGTAAAATCGATTCCTTTATTAATGGTGTTGCGTGCTTTTCACGGCATTAGTATTGCGGCTTTTACAACCGGCTACTTAGCGCTGGTAGCAGATTTGTCAGATGAAACAAATCGCGGTGAAGTCATTGGTTACATGAGTTTGGTAACTCCAACCGGCTTGGCAATCGGACCTGCTATCGGCGGTTATTTACAAGCTGAGGCTGGTTATACGGCGTTATTTGTCTGTGCAGGGGCATTAGGTGGATTGGCGGCATTATGTATCTTACCAGTTGTTAATCCACCAGTCAAAACTAGTGAACCGGGTGAAAACAAGGATAATCAATTGTGGCGAATCTTGATTAGTCCTAGAGTTAGAATTCTGGCTGTAGTTATGTTGTTGATTGGTTTGGCTTTTGGTACTTTGCATACCTTTGTGCCGTTGTTTATCAAATCAACAGGGGTGGATTTGAATGCAGGATTGTTTTACACCGCTGGAGCGATCGCTAGTTTTAGTGTACGCTTATTTACGGGTAGAGCAAGCGATCGCTTTGGTCGTGGTTTATTTCTTACTATCAGCTTAGTTGTTTATACGGTAGCAATGTTACTGCTGTGGAAAGCAAATAGCGCCCAAACTTTTCTATTTGGGGCAATTATTGAAGGTGCTGGTGCTGGTATTCTGATGCCGATGATTTCTACAATGGTAGCCGATCGCGCCTTACCCCAAGAAAGAGGGCGGATATTTGCTGTATGTCTTACAGGATTAGATGTGGGAATAGCGATCTCCGGTCCAGTTTTCGGTTCCATTGCCGAACAAGTAGGCTACCGCGATATGTTTGGTTATGCGGCAATGCTTGTTTTCCTAGCATTTCTGATTTTCATCACCATGTCTGGCAAAGACTTAGGTAATTCTTTTCGGTTTGCGATCGGTCGCATTCCAGATGTCTACGCCTTAAATCCGATTAAAAATTAAAGATGAGGGAACAAAGTCCCTCATCTTTAATTTTGCGTTTTTCATAACGGGCGAGGAGGGATTCGAACCCCCGACACCGTGGTCCGTAGCCACGTGCTCTAGTCCACTGAGCTACACACCCTAACAGTAATTAATCATAGCACACCCGAACCAAATGACGCAAGATAAATTTTTAGATAATTCTGGCAACCTAACTCATCTAGATCCTGAGGGACGCTCCCAGATGGTAGATGTATCTGAGAAAGCAGCGACAATCCGTCAAGCCGTAGCCACAGCCAACGTGCGGATGTTGAGCGAAACCTTCAGAGCGATTGAATTAGGAAATGCTCCCAAAGGTGATGTATTGGGAACTGCCAGGTTAGCGGGCATTATGGCAGCGAAACAGACATCTAATTTGATTCCTTTGTGTCATCCTTTGCCACTGCAAAAAATTGAAGTGCAAATTCTACCCGATCCGCAACTGCCCGGTTATCAAATTTATGCCACAGTTAAAACCAAAGCGGAAACAGGGGTAGAGATGGAAGCTTTAACCGCCGTTTCCGTTGCGGCTCTAACGTTATATGATATGGCGAAAGCTTTAGAAAAGTCGATTCAAATTGAATCAATTCGGCTCGTGAGTAAGATGGGTGGCAAATCAGGAGATTATTTTCTTTGACATACTCCCCGCCGTGAACGGTCGGGGATTCTTCCAGAGTCGCCCCTTGGAATTACTGGTTCAACGAGTCCATTTACTTACAACTTCTTGCGAAACTATAACCAGAGATGGTTCTCTCCTCAGTCTTTCAGTGTATTTCAACACCCTGTTTCTGTATGCCCTACAGTACAGTTAAAACCGGAATAATTGGTTCTAAGAATGCATGGTGTTCTAAACTTTTACTCACAGAAACATTTCTCTGTGGAACCCCATAGCTTAGGTTTTCATGGTGCAGTGCATCAGTTAGATGCGAGGTTTTTAGAGTGGTTGATTACCTTTCCACTATAATAAAGATACCTTAGATAGTGGTATCTGTCAATGCCCAAGCCTGAAATATTTATTACCTTTCGTGTTAGTGCTGAGGAAAAAAAATTGCTTTTGGAATACTGCGAACAAGAATGTCGGAATCAGACAGATGTATTGCGAGAACTTATTCGCAAGCTGTCCAAATCAATTAATAAAAAGCCGTCCTAGAAGGACGTAGCTCAGACCCAATTTTTCGGTAATAAAAATATCGCAACCGTCGTAGAGACGTTCCAGCGAAACGTCTTTACATTAGACATCTCCGAAAAAGAATAGACATCCACCGCTATGCTTATTATGCGTTGCCCGAAACCGTTGTAGAGACGTTCCGCTGGAACGTCTTTTCTACAGATTTTATAAGTTTTATGGTAAGTTTTCTGGATCAATACCAAGATTACGCAAATACGCTGCCAATTTTTCAGCGCGCTGGTATTCTTGTTCAGCGCGCTGGTATTCTTGTTCAGCGCGCTGGTATTCTTGCTTTGCTCGCTCTTCTTGTTCAATTGAGTTCAAAAATCTCTGTCCATCTGGACGGTAAAATACTAACTCTCCCTGGCTAGTTTCAAAGCGAATTCCCAAGCGGGGACTAACCCAACCGTCCATTTGCCATAATTTGCTCAAGTTGCCATCTTGCCGCAACCATCCGTCTAGCTGAAAGCTTTCTGGGTCGTAGATGTAGTATTCATCAACACCATAAGTATTGTAAAACTCTAGCTTTCGGCTCATTTCATCGGCATCATTACTGCGAGAGAGAATTTCAAATACAACTTGGGGAGGAATATTCTCTTCATTCCACTGACGGTAGGAACGGCGTTTACCTTTTGGTCTGCCAAATACTACCATGACATCGGGTGCTGTTGGCGAAAATAGCTGAGAACGGACGGGATACCACAACAAATCGCCGGCAATAAAAACATCATCTTTGGCAGCGAAGATAATTTCTAAATTTTCTTTGATAATGACTATCCAACGATATTGCTCGGTGTTGTCTGCCATTGGTTTGCCGTCACCAGAAGGAAATAAAATATCTTCATCAAGTTGTGAAAAGATAGTCATAGCCGTTAACTGAGCTTTTCTATGCTTTCATTATATTTGTTGGCAGGACAGCAATAATACCCAGAATAATTCTAAAATTAATCAGAAAGCAATTTTATTAAAATCTGTAACAAAAAATTATGCCTCCTCGTTGGCCTCGTCAACCCGATCGCAATGACCCAGATTACCGTAAATTAGATGACAGAATGAACTTTGCCATCCATGTGGGCATTTTCGCCTGTATTAATTCCGGATTGTGGTTTTTTCACAACTTTAAAGCAGCGACTTGGGAGTGGCTGCCTTGGGTGACAGTAGGTTGGGTAGTGGTATTATTGGCGCATCTAATTTATATTAGTGCGATCGCTGATTACTCACAAACACCGCCAAAGTCCACCTAAAGACAGAATCAACAGCTAGGGCGATTGTATCTTGTGGCAGTAGAATTAAGCTGCATAATTGAGCGATAATAGTAATTAGCTTGAGATTTCGCGATTCTTATGTGGGGTCATTTGTATGGCTAAAACTAATACTACAGAAATACTAGAAGCCCTAGCTTCTGAAATAGGCGAAAACATATATATAGATATTGCCAAGTGGCATCTTTTTCTATCAAATGCCAAACTGCACACCGTTGTGGCAGAAAAGATGTATCCTTTGCTTACCTCTAAGTCCGTGGACGAAGACCAAGTAATAAAAATATTGGAATCTATCCACGTAAAAATTGGCGGTGGCAAACGTGAACTTTCTTTAATTGATTTATTGCCGCTACAATGCCAAGTTAACCTTGTAGATATCTTGGAAAAATATCAGAGGGAATTTTAATTTCTCGGCGAAATTAAATATAAAATACTCTCTTGATTCGTAGTGAGCGGTTTACCGCTCCTCAAGTCGTGACTTTAACGGCTTAAGCCGTTACTACGTAAGGAGCGTTTAGCAAGTATTCACTAATACAATTTTGAATTGTGAATTAGGCTTGTAGTTTGGGCTGCTTACTACTACAAAGCAATCCCGAACAAAAGGGAGTTTAAACAATTCAAATAAGCGCAGATGCGTGCAAGTTAAATCATAAACTTGCAATCAATTGTCAATTCAATTTCAGGAGGCTAATTTAATGCTTTTACAAGTCAAAGATACAGGAACTTTGGTAGAAATTCTCAAAATTGAAGAATTAATAGACCCGAATAATGATGTTATTCACGGACAAAAACAACAAGGTGAAGAAGAACAAGATCCTGAACCTATTAAAAAACAAAACTTAGTTTTTCCTTCAGGTGAGAGTATACCACGTTGTTGGGTTGATGCAAACTACCAAAAAGCATAAGCTTATATCAAGAACCTCACCCCGATAAAGCTGTGCTTTATCTCCCCTCTCCTTAATAAGGAGAGGGGTAAGCCATGAAAGTAACTCGATATTAGTCAGTGATATTAGCAATTTTGTGTGTTGCAATTGCTTTTTAATTAAATGGCTTTTTCTGTGATCGCCGCTTCATCAGAACTAGCAGAAAATCTCTTAACAATCCAATAAGTAAAGATGTGAGAAACTAATCCTAAAGGACCAGCAAACAAACACAGCGCTAAAGAATGAATTGTCCAAATACCTGTTTTCTGTCCTTCCCAATATATCCAGCGACCGACAAATAAATCCATCACCAGAAAATGAATCCAACCTGTTGCAGCGGCTTTTTCATCTGCAAAAAATCGGGCAATATCTGCTAATTGAGGATTCGATAAAGCTTGGGCATTTTCTGGTGTAATGCTGCTAATAAATAAATATAAATACACTCCAGCTAACGCTACAAAGGGTAAATATGATTCCATTATCCGTTGCGTTACTTTCCAGTTTGGTAATAGAATCATCAATGCCCAAAAAGGCAAAACGAAAATATTTGCACCGTCGAATAGTTGAGAGATTGTCATAGTAAGTGGGGGAGTGAAAAAATAACTTTTGACTGCTGACTGCTAGTAGAGACGTTCCGCCGGAACGTCTCTACAATGCTACAAGTTGGGATTCTATTTCTGAGGATTTCAAGTCACGACCGATGAAAACTAAGCGGGTTTGTCTTAATTCTTCAGGTTGCCACAAGCGATCGTAAAACTGATCAAATCGGGTTCCGACACCTTGCATGACTAAGCGCATGGCTTTGTTAGGAACTGCAACAAAGCCTTTAATTCGGTATATTTCTTGCTGTTGTGCGATCGCTTGCAACTGCTGTTGTAATTTTTCTGGATCAAAAGCGCGGTCTAAAATTACGTGAGTTGAGATAATTTCTTCGTCGTGTTCGTGTTCTTCTTCGGTGTCGTGATGACTGGGACGACTATCTAAATTATCTTCGACGGCAGCGTTCAATCCTAATAATATAGATGGATCGAGTTGAGCGCGATCGCTTTCCACAATTTTGACTACTCTCGGCAATTCTTGTTTAATAAACTCTTCAACTTGCGCTTTTGTCTCATCATCCACCAAATCGGTTTTATTTAACACCACTAAATCAGCACAAGCAAGTTGGTCTTCAAACAGTTCTTGCAATGGTGTTTCATGTTCTAAACTATCATCAGCTTGGCGTTGTGCTGCTACTGCTTCCGGGTTGCTGGCAAATGTGCCTGCTGCTACTGCCGCACAATCTACTACCGTAATTACCGCATCAACGGTGGCAGCGTTGCGGATTTCTTGCCAGCGAAAAGCCTTGATTAACGGCTTTGGTAAGGCTAAACCAGAAGTTTCAATCAAAATACAATCGATGCGATCGCGTCGCTTAATTAACTCCAGCATCGTTGGGAAAAATTCTTCCTGTACAGTGCAACATAAACAGCCGTTGGTTAATTCAAAAATATTACTGTCACCGTCTTCTGGGCAAATTTCACAGGATTTCAACAATTCCCCATCAATCCCCAGTTCGCCAAATTCGTTAACTAAAACAGCGATGCGTCTACCTTGGTTGTTTTGTAGTAAATGGCGAATTAGGCTAGTTTTGCCACTGCCTAAGAAGCCTGTAATCACGGTAACGGGGATTTTTGCAGCCATATTTTTACTTTATTTTCTCAGTATATTTACATCTTGCATCTTGTCGTCTATACAATCATACAAAACCCTTGAATTTCTATAGTCCGCGTAGGCGGACTTTGTTAGTATAGACCCAGGCTTCCAGCCTGCGGGCGCATTGATGTGCAAATGATACAATTTAGGGGCGATCGCCTTGTGGTTGCCTGTATATATTACAGGTAATCTCAAGGCGATCGCCCCTGAACTTTACCGAAAATTTGGGTTTAAAGCCCCGTCCTTAAAGTACTGGTTTTTGGTATACTAGTCGTAGTGGGAAGGTAATCAACCACTTAAAAAACCTAGCTGTCGAAAGACAAAGCACTGAACCTTGATAATTGAATCTATGCGGTTCTACTGCATTGTTCTAGACTCCACCTCGCAGTAGGTAAAAGATTCAGAGGGGCTAGACAAACAGTTTTTTTGAAGCTAATTTGCTTCAAAATCAAACAGGACTTGCTTCAAATGCAAATAGGGTAGGGCATACCCGAATTAACGCTTGGGAGCCAGTGCGTTGGGCGGCTCCGCCGACTTGAAGCACCTGGCGTGGAGAATCCCACCTCTGTGTTAGAGACTGCAAGGAATCTAATTTAAGTGGTTTCGTTGAGCCAAGAATCCCCGTGCGTTCACGCCGGGGAGTGTCAATCAGCAGTAGCCAATTCGGTGCTACCAGGAGTGCGACGCCGTGTCAAACTATTAAACAGCATCAAACCGATCGCTTTAATCAAATTGCCTTCCAACTCTTGGAACATCTTCATGTTCATGCCAAAAGCTGCGTTTGCTTCATTAACAATGCGATCTGCCGTAGCATCATCAATGGGCAACTCATCCAGAGAAGAACGATATTTCGTTTTAAAAGCCTTCTCGTCCGGAATTTCGGCAAACTCATAAAAAGCGGTACCTTGCCCATCATTCAGGTTCATCCCCGTTACCGCGATGTTTTTGAGAATTTGTCCTCCTGATAAATCCCCGATATAACGAGTGTAAGAATGGGCAATTAACAATTCCGGTTCATTTGTGGATATTTCCCGGATGCGCTTTACATAAGCTTCACCCGCAGGCGATAATTGAATTTGCTCGCGCCAGTTAGAACCATAATAATAAGCCAAGTCTTGCTCTAGGCTATGCTTGCGGTTTAGCTGGGGAAAGTTAATTTTGGAAGCAATCGGATGATTGCGATGCTTTTCTATCTCTTCTTCCATCGCTGAATAGATGAAGTAGAAGTTGCCAACTAGCTTCCGGTAGGAGGTTTTTTCTACCACTCCTTTCAAAAAGCACTTGACAAAACCGACATTTTCTGCCATCGTGTGGGCTTTTTTAGTGCCTACACGCAATTTGGTTGATAAATTGCTGCTCATACTAAGATTTCTCAACTTAAAAGGTCAACTGCCAAAGTCTTGATTTATCGACGGCGAAAAAGCTACTAAAAACTTACAGTAAAGCTAATTGATGAGAATTTTCATTAAAATTTCTTAAGTTGTAATGTTTTGTATTATTTGAAACGGAAAATTCCCTAGTCAACAGCAGGTATTTCCGGCATTATTTTAAGATTTGTTTCAATTGGCGTTGTATTTTGTTTGAATTATGAATGGGGCATGGTAAGAAGGGGAATTGGATTTATATATGCCCACTAGACATCGATCGCTATGCTTCAGAATGCCTTACCCGAAATCCTTGTAGAGACGTAGCACAGAATAGTCTTTACATCCTATGACTTGAAAAAAGGGTAAAGGAAAGATATATTTTGCGATCGCTACTTAAATCTAAGCAAAAACTTCATGGAATATTGATAATCGCATATACTATTATCAAATAAATTTAAGTATAATTACGGCATAGTAGGTAGTTCAAAATAAATTTCACTTCTCAGCTAACCAGTATATTGTCCTGATAAAAAGTTACTCTGTCAGAATTGTTGAATAAATTGTAAAGTGTTATTTTCCTGTGTGACTGTGTGGAGTCTTTAAACAAATGGTTTCATATATAAATCAAACTCAAAAGGGCTTTCGTGGCAGTTCTGCAACTGAATCTGAAGCATCGACGAAAGGTATAGAAGACAGTTCTGCACATAATTTAATCGCACTACCAACAAATCGGCTATTTGGTACAGATGGCATTCGGGGAAAAGTGGGAGAATTGCTAAGTGCGCCTTTAGCATTGCAAATAGGTTTTTGGACAGGTATCGTTTTACGTAACCATGCTACCAATCCAGGACCAGTGATTCTGGGGCAAGATTCGAGAAACTCCAGTGATATGCTGGCAATGGCTCTGAGTGCTGGGTTAACCGCAGCCGGTATAGAGGTTTGGTATTTGGGATTGTGTCCAACTCCTACGGTAGCTTATCTCGTCAGCGTCAGCGATGCCATTGGCGGAGTGATGATTTCTGCCAGTCACAACCCACCAGAAGACAACGGCATTAAAATTTTTGGGGCAAACGGCACCAAGTTACCGCAACTGTTGCAGGCAGCAATTGAAGCGGGGCTGCGCGGCAAGGCAACATTACCAGTTATAGTTAGTAATTGTGGGCGGCATTACTCACGCCCGGAATTAATCAAAAATTATGCTTTATCGTTGCAACAACCTTTGGAGAATGTTATAAGTCTTCAGGGGATGAAGATTGTTTTAGATTTGGCATGGGGTGCCGCAGTTAAGTTAGCACCAGCAGTGTTGAGAGAAATGGGTGCAGAAGTAACGGAATTGCATAACGAAGCGGATGGATCTCGCATTAACGTTAACTGCGGTTCCACTCACCTAGATATTCTCGCCCAAACAGTCAAAGAACAGAATGCTGACATCGGCTTTGCTTTTGATGGCGATGCCGATCGCGTCTTAGCAGTAGATAATATTGGTAGGCAAGTTAACGGCGATTACATCCTTTATCTGTGGGGACGCAGTTTGCTTTCACAGCAACAACTGCCAGACAACTTAATAATTTCCACCGTCATGGCGAACTTAGGCTTCGAGAAAGCTTGGCAAAAAATTGGCGGTAAGCTAACTCGCACAGCAGTAGGTGATCAATACGTTCAAGCCGAAATGCTGCGAACAGGCGCAATGTTAGGCGGTGAACAATCCGGTCACATATTGTGCCGTCATTATGGTATCACGGGCGATGGTTTATTAACAGCTTTACATATAGCCGCTTTAGTGAAAAAATCCGGTGTTTCGTTGAAAGAGCTGGTAGATCAAAGCTTTGAAACTTACCCGCAATTATTGCAGAACGTGCGAGTTATAGATCGCGATCGCCGATTAGAATGGAAGAATTGCGAACCCATCCAACAAGCGATCGCTCTAGCCGAAGTTGCAATGGGCGATTCTGGTAGAATATTAGTTCGCGCTTCTGGTACAGAACCAGTCATCAGAGTTATGGTAGAAGCTGCCGATGCTGAACTTGCTCATTACTGGACAAAAGAATTAGTCTCACAAGTCCAGCAACATCTAGGAGAATAAGCGATTTTGGATTGTTAGGGACTTGCGTGTTATACCAATTCTCTATAAGCCTGTATTTAATTTAGCCCGCAATGTTCTGCGGGCTTTGTTTGTATAGCCCTACCCCTTCTAGGATACCGCTGGCGATTCAGGGGTATCGCCCCTTATCTCACGATTTTTCGACATTCCACACAATTGTAGAGACGTTCCGGCGGAACGTCTCTACGAGGATTTCGGATTTTTTTATTAATGTTAATTAAACGGACATAATACAACCACTATTTATCAACCACTCCCCAATACCTAATCTCAAATCGAGAATGCCAAAACTTAAGAACAAATCCAAAAACTCAAAAAAAAAGCACTTAGTACCAGAAACTCCTCCTCTTACCCTGCAAGAAAGGTTAGCCCAAAAACGCAAAGCAACCATTGCACGTAAAGAATTCACAGGTTTACTTACCAAAGCTGTTTCTGTTGCCCTTGTTGCCGGCATTCTGTTGGCTATAGTCGGCGGAATTAAAGCCGCAGTTCCGGGTATAGTCGGAATTATCGTCATTGCCTTTTGTTTCAAATACCCTCGACAAGCACTGTTTGCCTTTATCGTTTACGTACCTTTGGGTGGTACTATTACTTACTACATCGGTAACAGTCCTATACTTCAATTAGCCAAAGACGCTTTCTACGTTCCAGCGTTAATTTCAATTTGGCAGCTTTCCAAAAAACGTGGACTACCTCTGCTAATTCCCCCAGCCCTGAAAACGCCACTATTTATTTTATTAGGTTGCTGCACCATAACTTTACTATTTGTTAATGGCGCTCAACAATTCAGCCCTCCTCCTGTGGGGTTACTGCAAGATGCACCCAAGGAAATACCTCTAGGCATGGGTATTTTAGGACTGAAAGTATTATTAGGCTACTTACCCCTGATTAGTTGTTATTACTACATGATTCGTGACAAGCGGGATTTTCTCTTTTTGTCGCGCTTACAGGTTGCCCTGATACTTGTCTCCTGTCTCTTGGGGTTTCTTCAGTATTTGTTGCTACTTACAGGTATATGTGAAGGTACTAGAAATGCAGTCGGCAGTGATTTATTTAAAGCCACACTTGGGGCTAGATGTTATATTGGCGGTTCTCTAGTTTATAGTCCCAGTCAAGGGATGATTCGCTTACCAGGAACCTTTGTTGCTCCTTGGCAGTGGGCATGGTTCCTCATTTCCAGCACCTTTTTTACTTTTGCTACCGGTTTTAGCGACCCCTCAACTCTTTGGCGAATTGTAGGTTTAGGTTCTTTAGTCACAGTGTTTCTTAATGCAGTTATTTCTGGACAAAGAATTGCCTTAGCTTTAGTCCCCACCTGCTTCGTACTTTTACTATTGCTTACTGGTCAACTTGGCAACCTCAAGCGGTTTATCCCCTTAGGAATAGGACTTGCTCTAATTGTGACAATTGCCGTAGTCAGCAATCCCACAGTTGTGCAAGAAAGGACGGATAGCTTTGTCAGTCGCTGGAATGCATCACCTCCTCAACAGTTTATCATGGATCAATTTGAGGAGAATTGGAAAAACTCAAAAGGACCCTTCGGAAGTGGTTTAGGTCGAGCGACTAACTCTGCCCGTGCTTTAGGTCAAACAAAACTGGTCGAAACCTACTACCCGAAACTGCTTTATGAAATTGGTATTTTGGGAGTATTAGCATTTTTAGGTTTGGTAACAACTTTAACAGTCGTGTGCTTCCGGACGTACCGTTTGATAAAAAACCGTAATTTCCGCAGTTACGCAGCCGCCATGTGGGTGTTTATATTGTTTATTAGTTACAACACCTATTACTACCCTTTAGATGTCGATCCTGTTGCTGTTTATTACTGGTTTGCTGCTGGAATTCTTTTAAAGTTGCCAGAAATAGACAAACAAGAAAGACTCAAAGAGGCACAAGTAGAAGGAAATCAGGGAAAGCAGAAGAAGTAGGGGAGTGGGGGAGTGGGGGAGTGGGGGAAGAATTTTTATAACTTCTACTCCTAACTCTTGACTATTGACTTTTAAAATCTAAAATCTAAAATCTAAAATTCATATGGATTTGCCTTTAATTTCTGTAATTATACCGACCTATGGTCGTGAGGAACCGCTGCGTGATAGCCTTGTGGATGTTCTCAAACAAGATTACCCAAATTTTGAAGTTTTGGTTGTGGACCAAACCTCCAAACACCAACCGGAAACTCAAGCTTATTTAGAGGAACTCTCAGCAGCAGATAAAATTAAATGGTTCCACTTGGATTGGGCAAGTTTACCTGGAGCCCGTAATTATGCTGTGCGGCGCTCATCAGGTGAGATAATTTTGTTTATTGATGATGATGTGCAGTTAAAAAATGGATTTTTAGCGGCACATGCTAAAAATTATTTAGAAAAGCCAGAAATAGGAGCCGTTGCGGGGCGGGTATTTGACAGAATGAAATTGGGTGATTCTGGGGGGAAGTTGGAGATTGAATATTTGCCTCCCGAAGCAATGGACCCAGGAATCGCTTGGTATTATATTGATTTAGTGCATACAGTTAAACCCCAGCAAGTGCTGACAGCGAGGGGTTGCAATATGTCTTTCCGTCGCGAAATTTTTACTAAGTACGGACTGAGATTTGATGAGAGGTTTCGCGGTAGTGCTGTGCGTGAGGAATCTGACTTTTGTTTGCGCTTAAGGCAGACGGGATATAAGATTTGGTATGACCCAGAAGCTGATTTAGTGCATTTAGGGGAAGAAACTGGGGGTTGTCATGATATGAGTATGCGATCGCTCAAATATCAAATGACATTCTACCACAACCATTTTTTATTAGGACTGAAAAATCTCACCGCTACCCAAGCTTTACGCTTATACGCTCGTTTATTTGATTGTCACGTTTTGGGACGTCCTCCTTGTCACAAAAGCGGTTCCCCGATTAAAGTTGTTACCCGCGCTGTGTTCTACTTTTTGGGTTTTCTCAAAGCCGTGGGTAGTGTGATTCAATCAACTTGGGATGATGGTCAAATTTACAGTCGATTAGACCAAAAAGCTAAAATGATTTAACCGCAGATGAACGCAGATGAACGCGGATAAATATGGAAATCATCTGCGTTTATCTGCGTGTATCTGCGGTCGAAAACAAAAATTACTAATTAGCAAAGATAAATGAAAATTTTAGTTGCCAGTCACACTTATATTGTAGACCTTAACTGCGAGAAATTACGCACTTTATCTCAACTAGAACCGGGAATTGAGGTGACGGTTGTAGTTCCCAAATGTTGGAAACCCGGAGGTGTACAAAACAAGATAATTGAAACACAATATCGCGATGAAGGTGCATTTAAAATAGTCCCAATTTCTAACTTCAGTCAAAATCATCAAGGACTTCTCACTTTTGGCGCTGATTTAATATCTTTGTTGCGAGAGTTTCGCCCTCAAATCATCCAAGTAGAACAAGGTTCTCGTGGACTGTCTTATGCTCAAATGATTACTTTAAATAAGTTATTGGGATTAAAGGCAAAAAATATATTTTTTACCTGGTGGAATCTGCCATACGAACTGAAATTTCCCGTAGCTTTATTAGAAAAATACAATTTGAATAATAGCCACGGTATCATTTCGGGAAATCAGGATGGGGCAGAAATTCTCCGACAACGAGGATATAAAGGTTCAATTAAAGTCATGCCACAGTTAGGTGTGGATGAAACTTTATTTGCTCCCAAATCTCAACCAGAATTAGCGGCTAAATTGGGTATTCAGCCAGGGGATTTTGTAGTTGGCTTCGTGGGGCGTTTTGTTCCAGAAAAGGGCTTAATGACGCTTGTAGATGCCTTAGCTACTTTAAAAGATAAATCCTGGAAATTACTTTTAATTGGTCGCGGTACGTTGCAATCAGAGTTAATCAGCAAAGCCGCTGAAAACAACTTTAAAGACAGAATTATCTTAGTGGAAAGTGTACCCCATGATGAAGTTTTTAAGTATATCAATTTAATGAGTACTTTGGTGTTGCCTTCAGAAACAAATTATGCATTTAAAACCTTAACTTCTGCGGGTTGGAAAGAACAATTTGGTCATGTCCTAATTGAAGCGATGGCTTGTCAAGTTCCGGTGATTGGTTCAAATTCTGGCGAAATTCCCCATGTAATTGGTGACGCTGGGTTAATCTTTCCAGAAGGCAATGCTAAAGCTTTGGGTGATTGCTTATCGCAATTAATGGATCAGCCAGAATTTGCCGATAAGTTAGGACAAATTGGTTATCAAAAAGCAATGATTCAATATACAAATAAAGCTTTAGCAAAACAGCAATTAGAGTTTTATAAAGAATTGCTTAATAGTCGTAATGTGCGTTAACGCTGAGAGTACAGCAGCAATTTTAAATGGTGCGTTACGGCTATGCGCTTAACGCACCCTACAAATTTAATTGTACGGGCATGTAAACCCCCGTAGAGACGTTCCGCCGGAACGTCTCTACCTAACAAATAATAACTAATAAAAATGCGAATTCTACAAATTATTCCTTCAATTTCTCTGATATACGGTGGTCCTAGTCAAATGGTAATGGGATTATCTTCGGCATTGGCACGAGAAAATGTAAAAGTTACTATTCTCACTACAGATAGTAATGGTGATTCTGGTCAAAAACCTTTGGATGTTCCTTTAAATTGCCCGGTGAAACAAGATGGTTATGAAATAATTTACTTTCGTTGTTCGCCGTTTCGCCGCTATAAGTTTTCGCTGTTATTATTAAAGTGGTTAAATAATCACGCTCATGAATTTGACTTGGCACATATTCATGCTTTATTTTCTCCTATAAGTAGTGCGGCTGCGACTGTGTGCCGGCAGAAAAATTTACCTTACATTTTGCGTCCTTTGGGTACTCTCGATCCGGCTGATTTGCGTAAAAAAAAGCAATTAAAACAGCTTTATGCGACAATATTAGAACGGGCAAATTTAGCAGGTGCAGCAGCAATTCATTTTACTAGTGATCAGGAAGCAAAAATATCAGAACGATTTGGAGTTTCTACCCACGATTTGGTGATTCCTTTGGGTGTTATTCCCCCAGTAAAAGAGGGGGAGAGGGAGAATGCTATTCGGACTCAGTTTGGTATCCCTTTTGATGTGCCTTTGGTGCTTTTTATGTCGCGAATTGACCCGAAAAAAGGGTTAAATTTATTGATTCCGGCGTTGGAAAAGCTGTTAGCTGAAGGTGGCAATTTTTATTTTGTTTTGGCGGGAACGAATCCCCAAGATCCAAATTATGAAGAAAAGATAAGATTGCAGATACAAAATTCACCTCTGCGATCGCACACAAAAATTACAGGTTTTGTCACCGGTGAAGTAAAATCAGCTTTACTGCAAGCGGCAGATTTATTCGTCTTGCCATCGTATTATGAAAATTTCGGGATTGCTGTCGCTGAGGCAATGGTAGCGGGAGTACCTGTAATTATCTCAGACCAAGTGCATATTTGGCATCAGGTGCGCGATAGCGAGTCTGGCTGGGTGGGTACAACAGATGTGGAGTCCCTTGTAGAATTGTTGCGAGAAGCTTTGCAAAACCCCGCAGAATGTCGGCGTCGGGGATTACTTGCCCAAGAATATGCATTGCAAAATTTTAGTTGGGAAGCGATCGCTCGTCAAATGATTCAAGCATACAATCAAATTTTAGGCGTTGCACCCATTGTAGGATAAATCGTAAAATTGTGCGATAAATCGTAAAGACGTTCCGCCGGATTGTGCGATAAATCGTCAAGACGTTCCGCCGGAACGTCTCTACTTAAAATTTTGTTGCAAACCGCTAAACCCTCATTGAGCAACCGGGATTATATGTCACGATCGCATAGTAGAATACTTAATGCCTTTATAACTACAGGGAATTTTACATGGCTCTCCGTCTAGGTGATACAGTACCCAACTTTACACAAGCGTCTACACACGGCGACATAAATTTTTACGAATGGGCAGGTGATAGCTGGGTAGTGCTATTTTCCCACCCCGCAGACTTTACACCTGTTTGCACCACCGAATTAGGTACAGTTGCTAAACTGAAACCAGAGTTTGACAAGCGCAACGTGAAAGCGATCGCTCTCAGCGTTGATGATGTTGACTCCCACAATGGATGGGTAGGAGATATCGAAGAAACTCAAAACACCACCCTTAACTATCCGATTTTGGCAGATCCAGATCGTAAAGTTTCTGACCTTTACGACATGATCCACCCGAACGCTGCTAATACTGTAACAGTGCGATCGGTTTTCGTTATCGATCCGGATAAAAAACTGCGTCTCAGCTTCACCTACCCCCCCAGCACAGGACGCAACTTTGATGAAATTCTGCGAGTGATTGATTCACTGCAACTAACTGATAACTACAGTGTAGCGACTCCAGCTGACTGGAAAGACGGCGATGATGTCGTAATTGTCCCCTCGCTGAAAGATCCAGAAGTGCTAAAGCAGAAATTTCCTAAAGGTTATGAGGAAGTCAAGCCTTATTTGCGGATGACTCCTCAACCGAATAAGTAGAAGGGGAAAGGGAAAGTTTTTCTTTAATTTCTTTAACATTCTATTTCTTAACCCGGAAATAATTTCCCTTGCAAAGGTAGGTATATGCCTACCTTTTACTTTTATAGGATTTTTGCCTGAAAATAAAGAATAGACATAGACGTGAAAAACAATGTAGAGACGTAGCAGTGCTACGTCTCTAGGGTTTTTGGATAACGCACATTTAATTTCTACGCTTATGTCTGATAAAAGTGAGTAAGGTTAAATATTATGCTTTCATCCCCTTTAATTGTGCTACTTCCGCCATCAATGCAAATGACAGACGAGCAATTTTTCGAGTTCTGTCAGGTCAATCGTGACTTACGCATTGAGCGGAATAAACTTGGAGAAATATCAATTATGCCCCCAACTGGTTCAGAAACAGGAAATCGTAACTTTAATATTGCTGTACAGCTAGGAATTTGGGCAGAAAAAGACGGTACAGGTATTTGTTTTGACTCTAGTACGGGATTTAAGCTGTCAACGGGTGCCGAGCGTTCTCCTGATGTTTCCTGGATTAAACTAGAACGGTGGAATTCTCTTGACAGGGAACAGCAGCAAAAGTTTGCACCAATTTGTCCTGATTTTGTCATTGAACTCAGATCAGCTTCTGATAACCTCCAACCTTTGAAGGATAAAATGGAGAAATATATGAGGGAACCAGGAATACAACTAGGCTGGTTGATTGACCGCAAGAATCGGAGAGTTTATATTTATCGTCCGGGAATGCCAGAAGAATGTCTAGAAAATCCTGCTAGTATTAGTGGCGAGTCGGTATTACCTGGATTTGTTCTTAATATGAATAAAGTTTGGTAATAAACCTCGTCCATGTTGAAACCTGGAGTTTATAATTATTTGAGATGTGTCCCAATCGACGTAAGGAAGCAATCTCAAAGTCTTGGTAGAAAACTACGGTTCTTAATATGAGTAAAGTTTGGTAATAAACCTCGTCCATGTTGAAACCTGGAGTTTATAATTATTTGAGATGTGTCCCAATCGACGTAAGGAAGCAATCTCAAAGTCTTGGTAGAAAACTACGGTTCTCAAGGTAGACAAGGTTTAGCTATTTTTTTTCAGATAATATTGTGTACGCTTCATTAATCAGCCGTATTTTTTCTTGTGCTTCTTTTTGTTGTTGTGGCTTATCAACAAATAAATCTGGATGCCATTTTTTTACTAAAATTCTATAAGCTTGTTTCACCTCAGCAAATGAAGCATTACATTGCACTTCTAAAGTTGCATAAGCACGAGTAGTTTTGTCTTTTTCCGCTTCTGTTTTATTGCTTTGAGTTTTATTTTGCTGTTTACCAGTTGAACCCTTTTTCGCTTTCATTTGTGCTATTTCCTCATCAAGTTCCCAAGTACGAAATTGCGCTTCAAGTTGTTCTGGGGATGAAGGGGGGATGGGGGGAGGGGGAAATGGGGGGAAAGAATTATTCTTTTTATCCCTTGTCTCCTTGTCTCCCTTGTCCCCCTTGTCTCCCTCATCTGCATACGGTTGATAATTTAAAGATATATTCGCTTTTTCTAACTCTTGCAGCAACTGATTGAACACATTTTTTAACTGCTGCAAATCTTTACGTTTCTTAGCGATTTCAACTGGTTTATCAGCTTTAAATTTAATTATTTTATCAGCTTTATTTTCATATTCAGCCAATATTGATAAACCTTGACTGCTAAAGTGAGACAAATAATTTTCAGCCGCTATTATACAAATTTTGGCAACTTCTTGATGATAAGATTCGGTTGCTGATTTTCCATCTTGTTTTTGTATATTCTTATTTAATATATAAGAAATACTGCCAACTACAGCCGCTCCAACGGGTCCAGCTAACAACCAACCAATACCACCACCAACAGCTATAGAACCAGTTTCACTCAAATCATCGGTATTACTAGGTTTAGGAGGTAGAGTAATTTGTGGAACGTTTGGGAAGGGAATTAATAAATCTTCTGGTCTTTCTTCTTGGAAGAATTCATAAGCTTGATAAAGCCATTTTACTACAGCTAATTGCAATTCTGTCAAGTCTTTTTTAAAAGTGCTTATTTGCCAAGATTTAAAGTTATTTTCTGCGAAGGCAACTGCGAGATCAGTTTGATATTTCCCTAGCATATTGGGTAAATATAGCCAATCGCGTAACTCAGCAACGCTTGTATTAAAGCCTTTTTGAATTAACTTTTCCGCTTTTTGTTTAATTTCAATTTTGGCTATTATTTTATCATCAACAGATTTAATTTCACTAGCAATGGGGTCAATTTTCTCTTTTAATAATAGTAGAATTTGAGAAGCGTTCGCTTGCACTCTTGGTAAACGCACACCACCGCGATTTTGTTGTAATATCCCTACAATATTTTGCAAAGCTGATTCAAAAGCTACTAAACCACTACTACTTGCTTGAGCTACATCACCTTTTAATCTTGCTCTTAAAGCCGGTAAAGCATCAACCCGATATAAATTACTAAAACCTGGAGGTAATTCCGCTCGAAAACTTTCCGCGACAAACAACAAGCGATTTTGGACTTGTTTTTGTTCATCGGGTTCGAGTAAGTTAAGAAAATTGACTACAAAAATAACTGTCTTAATCCCGCGCTCCAATAGCCAATCTCGCAAATTTTCGCGCTCACCTAAAGTCATCAACTTGCGTGCATCCAATAATTGTATTACTAAATCAGCACTTAATAGCTGCTCCTTAACTAAATTATCTTGTTCTTCTCTATCATTCGTTCCCGGTAAATCAAGAAATTCTACCCCTGTTTCTAAAAAGGGATCAGGACAGAAAACTTCTACAGATGCAACATCTTTTCGCATCTGTCTGTTATTATCAAGGATTGCGAATTCTTTTAAAATTTCCGTTCCACTGCGGTATATTTCTGTACCATCTACCAAGATGATGCGAGTTTGCAAGTCAATACCATACTTGATAATAATCGCTGCACCTGTGGTAGGAATTAAATCAATCGGTAAAGTGAGATTTCCCAACATTGCATTCAACAAAGTTGATTTACCATGATTAAAAGGAGCAAATACTGCAATCCGAAAGCTAGGATTTGCTAAGTGGTTAGAAATAGCAATTATATCTTGATAAAGTTGTGATTTGCGCTCTAAATCGAGTAATGCAGATGCAGACTTGAGAGAATCAGAAAGTTTTTTGTACACTTCATTTTGTTGCATAAGTAGTTTTCTCATAACCACAGAAACCTCACCCTCGCTTTACCCAAGGGTAAATCTTTCCCTCTCCTTGCCAAGGAGAGGGATGTCCGGAACGGACAGGGTGAGGTTTTTCAAGTTTTTTGGGTAATTCGATGACTTGTGTGTACACCGTAGTCTACAAGGGGAAGGGATTAAAATTTATAAGAGAAGGGGGTTAGGTTTTGTGCTAGCTGTAATCAGCTAATAAATTGCTATACGCTGCTTCAATTTTCTGCAATTGAAATATTATATCTTCTTGTAAATTATTCAACCGTTTGAACTCGCTTTCTCGATTTATTTCGCGTGTTTCTTTTTGCTGAAGCAAATTATCTAACTCAGATTTGCGAGAAGTGATATCATCGTTAATTCGCTTGCTCACTTCTCTTTCATAAGAGTCAAAACATTCTTTCACTGCATCATGAACAGTTTTTGATTGCTCCTCTGCTACTTGCGGCAGATATTTTACTAACTCTTTTTTTGCTGTTTTCACTAACTCTTTGCGTGCTTGATCTGCTTGTAAAAATCCTACACCCAAGCCTAATAGAGCAAATCCGATTGGTCCGAGAAAAACGCCTGTGACTGCTGTAATTATCCCACCAACACCAATTACAGTAAAGTAGTTTAACAGAATATTTTTCCAATCAAATCCGGCACCAGCCATTGCAAAGCCGGCAAGGTTTCCATTAGAGAAAGATAATAACCCCATTGCCCATTTTGCCCATTCGGGGGAGTTATCATCTTCGGTTGTGGTAGAATGAATTTTGACCTTTTCTCCAGTTAGCTTTTCTGTGATTTGGTCTGTGACTTGACCGTAAGATGTGCCATATTGGGAAGCGCTGCGAGTAAGTTGTTTGAAAGCTACATTTATCTCGTTTTCAGCGGTTAAAGTCCAAGCGGCAAATTTATCGGTGATATACTGTTCAAAGGCTTTCTGGAGTGCAGAATTAAATGCTTCTCGCTTACCGCTGCTGAGAAAATCAAACAGATTTAATTCGGGTTGATAGCGCAAGAAATCAGTTTCAAAGGTATTGCCTAAATTTAAAATGTAGCTGCGAAAAGAATCAGCGATCGCTCTTGCCTGATTATCTCTAGTTTTGATAATTTCCCCTTGAAATTCATCACGAATACCTGTCAGCTTACTAAATTCTGGTTCAACTGAATCAATTCTTTTTTTCAATTCATTGACATCTTGATCAAGTAATGGTATCCGCCTTGCAATTGCTTCGCGGGTATGATTGCAAGCACCTCTAGCTAAAGTTCTAACTTGACGCAATTCAGCGATCGCACGTTCCCTAGTTAAGAAAGTATTCAACGCTCCCATAAACTCCGGAAAGCCAGTTTTCTCTAACACAGCTTGGGGATTTTTCAAGCGTCGTCTTAATGCTTGAATTGATGAAACCTCAAATACGCGTTCGTCATAAACATTTTGTCCATCTACATAACAATATTCTGCCAAATTTGCGCTGAATACTTGCCGCAATCTGTTTTCAGAAGCTTTTAATTCTTCCTCATCATCCGGATCGATTAATGATTCTTTCACCTGATCCCAAGCATTGATTAAGAAGAAAACAGACAAGCCTCGACCTTTAATATAATTTTCTAAATAGCGACGCTCACCTAAAGTGCAAGGTTGCGATGCTCTCATCACAAATAGAATTGCATGACAATTATTTACGTAACCTAATGATAATTCATTTCGCGCTTCTGTATCATTCAAACCCGGACTATCAACAATTTCAATTCCCTTTTCTAACAGCGGCAAGGGATATTCGACAACTGCATAATCAACGTCAGGAAATGCTTGTTTTTTCTCTTGTTCTAATTTCTTCGCTTCAGTCGGGTCAATGGTATATTTATATTTAAAGCTGGAAAAATCAAGCTCTTCAGGACTTTTTCCATCATTAAAATGAACAGTAACTTTCTTTTCTGAACCATACCGCAATACTGTTAAGACTGCGGTACAGGGATTGACATCACTTGGTAATAAGTTTTCCCCAATCAAAGCATTGAGAAAGGTGCTTTTTCCGCGTTTCATATCACCTAAAACTAAAAGCCGAAATACACCATTTTTGAGATTTTTACTTGCGATTGTAATATCTTCAATATCTCGTTCTAAACTGAGTTTTCCTGATGATGTATTTCCGTCTAATTCAGCTTTATTGATTGTCATAGCAATGTTGCTCAAACAATCCGAAATTTCTGAGCGCACTTGAGCAACGCGCTCTAAATCGTTGATGAATTTGTCAGTATCAACTTGAGCATTCATGATGATTGCATCCTTAATTTAAGGCTTTTTTTTAGAGTCAAAAAATAGTTTGTAAGATATCCACGTCAACGCAGTGACAATTATAATCCCTGCGACAATTGAAGCTATTTTCACAGCAACCAACGCTGCAACACCGATAGCGACAAGCTTCCCAGCGAGAATAACTTTTTTGGTCAAAAGTTTTCGAGAATTTTCTGGCTGATGTTTAACAGTTTTAGAAATAGGTGTATTGTTGCTGTGGATATCAGCTTCCATTTCCCGGATTCGGATGTCAACTTGTCGTTGTCGCAATTCGCGTTCATTATGGCGATGTCTTGCGACAAGTCGCTTTGCGTCTACGCCTTCTGATTTCATTCGTGCCCACCCCATCTAGGATAATAAAATAATGACAGCATTCTTCAATTAAACAATACTGTATACTAATTGACATATAACTAAAAAAGTTCAGTGATTTTACTAAATTGCTGAACAAGCTAAAAAAAGTAAAATTACCTAGATATTAGATTCCACAAGAACAACTTGAGTTCCAGAAATTTGTAGTAAAAATTTTGCCTAAACCTACCTGAGATTTACTAAAAAAACTAAAAAAAGTGAAAATAAAAAATAAGCGTCGGGAGTAAATTATGCTTTCATCCCCTATTGTCGTGCTAATTCCGCCATCAATGCAAATGACAGACGACCAATTTTTTGAGTTTTGTCAGGTCAATCGTGATTTACGCATCGAGCGGAATAAACTTGGAGAAGTCTCAATTATGCGATCGCATTTTACCTGGATTTGTTTTGAATACAAGTAAAGTTTGGTAAAGCGATCGCCTGCACATTGATTAGACATCGACCGCTCTTTTATGATGCGTTACCACAAAGCCAAAAGACGTAGCACTGCTACGTCTCTACAATGTTTTTCGGAAATGTCTATTGTAATTATCGCGTTTCCACTGTCACATCTGCACTTATTCCTGGAGAAATTCGAGATTCATAACCGCGAATACTCTGAGAATCAAGCATTATCTTCACCGGAACTCGTTGCACCGGATTATTATTAGAATTAGCCGAGGGGCTATTTTGCGGCACGGGGGCAAACCGACTAAAAGAAGCAGGTGATATACTATCTATCTTGCCGATAAATGTGCGACTAGGGAAAGCAGCAATTTTGATTTTGGCTTTTTGTCCCGGACGTATCTTTTCTAACTGAGTTTCCTTAAAGTTAGCAACAATCCAAGGATTCGGCTGCACAAGTGACATCAAAGTTTGTCCTGGTTGCACCTGCTGACCTACTCGGACATCTTTGTTACCTACTTGACCGCCGACCATCGCAGTTATTTGCGTGTAAGATAGCTGAAGTTCGGCTTGTTTTAATTCTGCCTGTTTTTGAGCGATCGCTGCTTGTGCAGTTTTGTATTGTTGCCGATTTAACTCGACTTGCTGATTAATACTTTGTGATTTGCTAGCTGCGATTTTGGCTTGAGCTTCCGTGTTTCCCGCAGGAGGGCGCACCAAAAACGTATCAATTGCCGCAACATTATTGATATTTTGCCGTGCTACTTCTGCTTGTTGCTTGGCTAGTTCTAAATCGGCTTTTGCTTGTGCTAAAGATACTTGGTATTCGCGGGGATCGAGTTTTACTAATACTTCCCCTGGTTTTACCGATTGGTTATCTTTGCTGGCAACTTCCATAACTACCCCAGCGATGCGGGAATTCACAGGATAAATATCTGCGTAAACATAAGCATTATCAGTTACCTGGTGATATTTAGCAAATTCCCACCAGCGATAAGTATAAATTCCCCCAGCGATCGCCCCAGCACTTAACGTCGCTCCTACGATCAAAAAGGGTAGCAGCTTGCGATTGCGAGGTCGCGATGCGGGTTTTTCATCTCTAGGAGATTCTATCGGAGCGATCGCTGTCACCTCTTGCTCCGAAACTGAAGTTTTTTGTGCATCCATTTGTGTAATTTGCTCGGTTTGCTTTGATGACTCTAGACGTTCCATCAGTAACCTTAGTTTCGGCAACAATTACGGCTGGAGTTAGTTAACAAGATTAATAGTAAACTAGTCAATACCTCCAGCGCTAGATTTTTAATCCATATTGTTGGCTATACAAATTTTACATAAGTATATACTTAACTATATTAACTAGCATCGATCAAATGATCCTGGCTTTGTTTAGAATTAAAGCAAGGAGGTATCGCTCGGGAAGTGGCGTGTGAATATAAGCAAAAATTTTTATAGGTAAGAACTCAGGTAAATTCAACATGGATATCAAAAATGGCTTTGTCGGAACTGTTGGTAACACACCGCTGATTCGCTTAGAGAGCTTTAGCAAAGATACTGGTTGCGAAATTCTCGCAAAAGCAGAATTTCTCAATCCTGGAGGTTCCGTCAAAGACCGCGCCGCGCTTTATATTATTGAAGATGCTGAAAAGAAAGGTTTACTCAAACCCGGTGGTACCGTCGTCGAAGGAACCGCTGGTAATACAGGTATTGGATTAGCACATATTTGCAACGCCAAAGGTTACAAATGTTTAATTATTATTCCTGATACTCAATCGCAAGAAAAAATGGACGCGATGAGAGCGTTGGGTGCTGAAGTTCGCCCCGTCCCTGCTGTACCATATAAAGACCCCAACAACTACGTTAAGTTATCTGGTGCGATCGCCGCAGAGATGGAAAACGCAATTTGGGCGAATCAGTTTGATAACTTAGCTAATCGTCGCGCTCACTACGAAACCACAGGAGCGGAAATTTGGGCGCAAACAGATGGTAAAATAGATGGTTGGGTAGCTTCAACTGGCACAGGGGGCACATTTGCAGGTGTGGCGATGTACCTGAAAGAGAAAAATCCGGCGATTAAATGCGTAGTTGCCGATCCAATGGGTAGCGGAATTTACAGTTATATTAAATACAAAGAAATCAAATTAGAGGGTAATTCGATTACCGAAGGTATTGGTAACAGTCGCATCACAGCAAACATGGAAGGGGCACCTACCGATGATGCGATTCAAATTGATGATAAAGAAGCTTTGCGAGTAGTTTACCAGTTGTTGAGAAAAGATGGGCTATTAATGGGTGGTTCCACAGGAATTAATGTTGGTGGTGCGATCGCATTAGCCAAACAAATGGGACCAGGACATACCATTGTAACTATCTTATGTGATAGCGGTTCCCGTTACCAATCACGCATATTCAACCCGGAATGGCTGGCGTCAAAAGGACTATCAGTAGATTAGAGGGTAGAATCAACTATGGATCAATACGGCAAAATCTATAATGTACTTGGTCTTCAGGCTTACATTGGTTTTTGACTTGGACTAAGACACCGAGTCGATTATTGTCCTCAGATTTAACTTTGCGATCGCCCGATTCATCAAACTCAACTATACCCGTTGCACCGGGCGTTGATTGAAAATCTTTGTTACTTAGAACATCGTATAATCCCTGCCGGGTGGGGTTATTTCCGAGTTGTTGCAAAGCGTCTGCAATTACCTGTGCTGCGTCGTGTGCAGTAGCACTACGCCAACCAACATATCGTGTTTCCCACAGTTTAATTGATTCGTCTTTATACCATTGAGGAGTTAGTTCAATATCAAAAGGTACAGCAAGAATCATATTTTTTGCTTTCTCTGCAAAATCAGGTGTTAATTTATCGTCACTGTAGAATGAGTCACCAGCAAATAGATGTTTATTATTATTTAACTGGATTGCAAATAATCCTTTACTTGTTGCTTCCCCTGAACCCAGCGATAGCATCAGTAAATTTGCATTTTTCATCTGACTATCGCATTGATTGATTGTCATTTTTCCTAAATCGCATGAAAATACATTTTTCGGTGTAAAATTGCTCTCTAATTCCTCTTTGAGCGACTTACTGTATATTTTGTCAGAATTATAGAAAATACCAGCTTTCTCACCTGGAAAATTCTTTTGAATGTACTCAAATAAATCGCTGCTAGCAACTGCATCACTAGGGGCAATGCGGAAGACATATTTGCTCAATTTAAATTTATAGCCGGAAGTCTTTTTTCTAACCGCTGTACTAGTTGGCGAAATTGCCACCAATTTCTCACTTTCATAAACTTTATCACCGCCTAAAATTGCATCACTAGTGAAATTACCAATTACTGCTAAGATGTTGCCATTAAAAGCTTCATCACCAGGTATTTTATTATCAGCAATATATTTAGCAACACGAGTAGCAATCTGTGGAGTGTTATCATCGCGGGCAATTATCACCTGTAATAATTGTTTATTTATACCTTTTCTTTGGTTAATTTTATTCTGAAGATGTGCAACTCCTCGTAATATTTGTTCGCTAAGTCTGCTGAACTCTACAGATGTACCATTAATTGGGTTAACGATCGCAATAGTTAGTGGTGGTTGAGTGCTATCATTTGCTTTGGCATTATTTAAGAATATTAATGTTTCTGGGTCTACAGAACATTTGACAGCAGTGGTGTTATCTAATGCAGCTTTTTTAAAGAAATTGATTGCCTCTTGAAAATTTTGCTGGGCTTTTTTGAACTTTCCTTGAGAAAAGTCACTCATTCCCGCTTGTTTTTTTGCATATGCAGCCAGACAATCAGGATTAGTTGATGTTATACCTTGAGTCAGCAAAGATTCTTCACCACGGGTGAAATAATTATCGGGTAGTGGAGGTAGTTGGGTAATAGAATAAATGATGTATGTGATGAATGCGATCGCTACCACCCCAAAAATTCCAAATCCAGCATATATCCAAGGTTTTTTAACTCTATGGTCTGGATTTAAAACCAATCTAGCATCATAAAGTGCTGCCATTACTTCATCCGCAGACTGATACCGATATTTCGGGCTAGGTTCCAACATCTTATTAATAATTTTCGCGAATTTTGGACGTACTTTCACAGAATTTTTCCAGCGTTCTAAATTATAGGGAATATCTAAATTCATCGGGTTTTCACCTGTAAATAAGTAGATACAAGTAGCTGCTAAGGAATATAAATCCGAAGCAAAATAAACAATCCCAGCATTTATCTGTTCTGGAGGTGAAAACCCAGGAGTGATAATCACAGTTGCACTTTCAGAAACACCTTCTTCAACTTTCTTGATTACTTGCTTAACTGCACCAAAATCTATCAAATATAGCTTCCCGGTCTTTTGACATCTAACTACATTAGAAGGTTTAATGTCCCGGTGAATAATATTTTGGGGATGGATAAATTTAAGGATGTCCAACATTTCCCGCAAAAACTCGACAACTTCACTTTCAGTATATTTCTTGCCATTTTGACTTTCTTTCTGCAAGTCATTACCTTCGATATATTCTTGCACCAAATAAAACAATTTTTGTGCAGTATTTGTTGGAAAAGCAGTAACTGACAACTCAAAAAAAGCATATAAACGAGGAATTTGATTGTGTTTCAAATTCTCTAATACTTCAGCTTCTTGCTTAAAAAAATGTTCAACTTGTAAAATTAATTCTGCCGACAGTGGCATCCTTGGATGTAATTGTTTAATAATCCGTCGTTTTTTGTCTATAAGCTTTTCTCCTGGTGAATTTAAATCTAACACTACAAATGTTTTGCCAAAGCCACCACTACCCTTTTCTTCTAATGGCAAATACTGATTTTTCAAAATTAAAGCCATCCCACAAATGTGACAATAGCGCTGTTGTATAGGGTCATTTGTGAGATAGTCGTTAGGGATATCATTGATATGCGGACGTTGTGTTGAATGCCTGGGACGAGTGCAATAAACTTTCATTTTATTCACCTTTAAAACCAAAACCATTTCTTGCATTATATTCCGGTGACAAGACTAATTTTCTCTTTTCAAGTTAATATCAACAGTTTTTAAATTGAATTTAAATTGAGATTCAATCATTACTCAATTGCTATTCAATAGATTAATTCTGATAATCATAATTAGAGTGTGTAGGTTGAGTGAATAGATCCCCGACTTCTTTAAGAAGTCGGGGATCTGGATTACGCAAATTTTCAACTCTGATTAATTAAAAGGCTGAATTATCATTTTTTCGCCAAAAAACGCCTTTTTTCAGACTTAGTGTTAGGAGAAAAATATGTTTAGTTTCCGCAGATTTTTTCTGTTGCTGAGTTCTGCTGTCTTGATTTTGATGGTGCTAACTCCAGTTAAAATGGCAAAGGCAGAAGAGGCTATATCTACTGAAAAATCACCAGAAATATTGACCTCTGAAAAAAGTACTGATACCCTCAACCAAATTAACCAATACGTTCAAGAAAGTGGAGAAACATCAGTCAATTCAGTCTCTGAACTTTCTGATGTGCAGCCAAATGATTGGGCATTTCAAGCGTTACAGTCTTTAGTAGAGCGCTATGGTTGTATTGCCGGATATCCCAATAGTACTTACCAGGGGAATCGAGCGATCGCTCGCTACGAGTTTGCTGCTGGATTGAATACTTGTTTGGACAAGGTGAACCAACTGCTTAGTGCTGGTACCGTTAATATAATTAGCAAAGACGATTTAGTGACTTTGCAAAAGCTGCAAGAACAATTTGCCACAGAACTCGTAACTCTGCGGGGTAAAGTTGATGCATTGGAAATGCGTACAGCAGAGTTGGAAGGAAACCAGTTTTCTACTACTACAAAACTCACCGGACAAGTGATATTTGCTGTGGCAGATGCTTTCGGAGATGCTAGCGTTGGAACTCGTGGCAGTCAGGACAACTATAATACTACGTTTTCTAGCCGAGTGCGTCTGAGGTTGGACACTAGCTTTACGGGGAAGGATAAGTTAACTACACAGATTCAAACAAGTAACATTATTTCTCCTCGACCTGTAACTGGAACTGCTCCGGGAAATGAAGCTCGCTTGAGTTTTGATTCTACGAGTCTTCCAGATAATGGTGCTTTGCTTAACTGGTTGCAATATAAATTTCCTGTCAATGACAATGTGCGATTGACCATTGGTACGGGAGCTGCTTTCGCCTTTAACGATATTGTAGATATAGTTAACCCACTAACAAGCGAAGCTAGTGGTACTATTTCTCGCTTTGGTCGCTACAACCCCATATTCCGTCTTGGTGGAGATACTGGTGTAGGTGTCAACATTCAATTAAATAGAAATATCAAAGTAGATTTGGGTTATATGGCAGGAAATGCTAACAACCCCGGTGTCACTCCTGGAATTGCTGGTGGAGGAGAAAACGGTTTGTTTAGTAGTAACTATGCTGCGTTAGCTCAGGTTGTCTACTCTCCCACTAAGTCGTCTAAAATTGCTTTTACTTACGTCAACGCTTACGGGAACAATGGTTTAGGTCACGGTACTGGCAGTTTAGCATCTAACTTAGGAGGTAGGAGAGTTTCCTCCAACTCTTACGGTATTGAGGCGAATTTTCGGGTAAGTAAGGGTTTTGATCTTGGGGGATGGGTGGGGTATACCGATGCTCGCGTTCTCACTGGAGTTAGAGGAGATGCTGACATCTGGAATTGGGCAATTACCCTTGGCTTTCCCGATTTGGGTAAAAAGGGTAATTTGGGAGGTGTGATTGTGGGAATGCAGCCTAAGTTAACTGGTACTAGTACACTTTTGCCTGATTTACCCCGTCGCGATCGCGATACCGGACTCCACATTGAAGCGTTTTATCGGTATCGCATTAATTATGGCGATAATTACAATATCGATATTACACCGGGTTTGATTTGGCTGACAGCACCAAATCATGACAATAGTAATGGTGATATTATTCTAGGAGTAGTTAGAACTACCTTTAGTTTCTAGTAATATCAAGTTCCCATGATTAATTATAATACCCGTTTAACCCCACCCCGCAGTTGACTGCTCCCCTCTCCTTAAAAAGGCTACCGTGTACACACAAGTCTACCCAAAGATGTTGAAAAACCTCACCCTGTCCGTTCCGGACATCCCTCTCCTTGGTAAGGAGAGGGAAAGATTTTAGCTACGCTAAAAGCGAGGGTGAGGTTTTGAGCGAAATGTGTGTACACGGTAGCTCCTTTTTAAGGAGAGGGGATGGGGGTAAGTTGGTCAGGAAGCAATTGAAATTCATATAAAGTTCCTGCCTCTTTTTCAACCAATTGTACTAACTTACTTTCCCCATCGAAGTCGCCATTATTTTTAAACCTGATTTTGCCAGTAACTCCCTCATCTTGCATTGAAAAGTTATTGGACAGAACTTCTTGGATTGTTTCTCTACTAGGATTGGGATTCTTTTTTATTGCTTCAATCAACGCATTTGTCGCATCATAAGATGTAGCTGTACGCCAAGTAATTTTATTTTCATTTCTTTGTGGCTGACACCAGAGTTGGTAAGAGTTTTTGACAAAATCTTGAGATTTAGGATAAGGAACAGTATAATGCCAGGGAACAGCAATTACCATATTTCGCAATCTTCTTCCTATGTCTGGATTACCTGTTAGTGAACTTGGTTCATACATAGCGTCTCCAGCTAGATAATGAAATTTTTGGGCTTGAGGATTTAGAAAGTTAAAAATAGTTTCCTTTATAGAGCTTTTATTACCTGCGAACAGAAATACATTAGTTTGATTTTTAATACTTTCCTTAATAATTTGAGAACCATTTAAACCTTTCTTAAGGTCATAAATTGGAGGCTCTTTTCCTGTTCTTGTACGAACAACTTTTTTAAATTCCTCTTGAAGGGATCTACTGTATGTACTTCCAGAGTTAAAGACAATAGCTGGTTTCGGCTGGTAAAGTTTTGTAAACATGTATTCTGCTAGTTTTTCTGCTTCATCAATATTATTCGGGACAGTACGGAAAAAATATCTGGTTTGATCGTCAATTTTAGGTTTAGTGCTAGTAGATGAAATCAATACTAATCTTTTTTCTTTTAGATCGGGTTTTCCATAGATTGGTACTGCTTTTTCAGTGTCATCGCTTGTAAAATGACCAATAACCCCTAGTATATCTTTATCTTCAACTAGATAGTTGGCTATTCCTTCTGTAATATTTGTATTGCCTTCTATTTCATTTGCAATAATTACTTTGAGGAACTTACCATTTATTTTGGTTACACTTTTATTTATGTCGTCTTGAGCTTGAGCGACTCCGCGCAATATTTCTAAAGCAGCAACTTGCTGATTTTCAATGGGAACTACTACAGCAATTTTATATGACTCTTTCTTACCAATTTGAGCATTATTTAAGTATATTAATGGTTCGGGGTCAGCGCAAAATTCCGAACCTTGTTGCCGGAATTTTAGATTATTTCTTGCCTGTTGAAAATCTTTATTATTTTTTAAAGTCTGAAATTCTTTGCTTTCATCACTGTAGTTAATAAATATGCGATCGCCATAACTAATGCGATCGCTAATTGGGTTCGCTACAGGAATTGTTGCCGTTGGACTTGGTTTTGCCGTTGAACCGGAATTAACTTTCGAGTGAATTAATTTCCAACTACCTCCGACAACAACTACTAATGCAACAACAGTTAAAAAACCTAAAATTAACTGTTTATTTCTGCGTCTTGACATATGGTAATGCGTATACGAAAAATGACATTGATAAAAATCCTAAAGCAGTTGATACAAGTAAAATCAATATAGCTGTTCGCGGTTCTTTTACAAGGGAAGAAAATGACATAACTAAAACAGCCGTTACTACTGCAATTGTTAAAAAGTATCGTTGTCGATTGGGTATTATATTCAGAAGACCTAGATATTGAACAAAAATTAAGCCGATTAGAATCAAGAACCAGATAATTACAGCAAAAAGAGAACTGGCAAATGGAAATGTTAGCAATCCATAGATAAAACCAGTGAGTGATGCACTAAGTAATAATTCAAATTCTTGACCGGATTTATCGAAAAGTAAATCTAACCATTCTTGTATTGACTTAGGACGGTCTTCTGGATATCTTTCCATACCTTTGATAATGGCTTGATTGACGCGATCGCTAACATTGGGATTGATTTCTTTTGGTGGTCTTAATGGGTCTTGTTTTTCCCTTGTTCTAGTTGGAGCATCGGGAAAGTATGAGTTAGTTAGTAGGGTGTATAAAGTTGCAGACAGAGCATAAATATCTGTATGAGGACCGTATTCTTGACCATTCTCTTGATATTGCTCAATGGGTGCATATTCGCCAGAACGAAATGCTGTTATTTCCTTGGGGACATCTGGCTCAACATTTCTCGCGATCCCAAAATCAATTAATACCGCTTCGTCTTTATTGTGACGAATCATAATATTCAACGGTTTTACATCTCGGTGTAACAGCTTATTATTATGAACCACGATTAAGGCTTCACTAATTTGCTGGATGTAACGTAATGCTTCAGCTTCTGGTAAAGGACTCTGCCTTTGTCTTAGCAGTGCTGCTAAATTTTTACCTTGAATATATTCCATTACTAAACATGGCAAATCTCCTACAAGCAATACCTCAATATACCGAACAATATGAGAATGTCTGCATTGATTCAACATTACTGCCTCATTAAAAAAAGTTGTCCGCAACTTCTCAAAATATAAACTGCGTTGTATAGTTTCATTCAATGTTTTGATGACAACAGAATCGCCATTTTTATCTGTGGCACGGTAAGTAATGCCAAAACCTCCTTGTCCAAGCACTTCTTGCAACAGATATTTATCGTTTATCCATTGACCTGGCTGCCAATGAAAGAAATTCTGATGTTCCATTTCCTGCTCTGGGATTGTAACCTCATTTGTATTTTCAGTGTTATCATGGCTTGAGTTCTCCATAACCATAATTTTTATTCCTGCTTTGTTAAACTTTATTAGCGATACTTACGAACATCTGTAAATAGATTCGATTTTTATATTAGATAATATTATAGAAGTCTTAACAAGGTGTATTTTATATATAAAAATTAATATTATATTTACTATTGTTTCGCAAAATATATCTTTTAAAAAAGAATAATTTCGCTGATGACAAAAACTGCAACTGATATTGTCTATAGTTGAGTCAATACGGTTTGAATAAGAAAATTAGCGAACCCAAAATTATTGTAGAGACGCGATACCCTTGCGTCTCTACATACCCAAATGTCCAATAAAAATATTTAACCGAACCATATTGATATTTCGTGAAAAGTTAGATTCCCGACTTCTTGAAGAAGTCGGGAATCTGAACACCGCGAATTTTCACAAATTATCTAGGATTGCTATAGTTGAGTTACTTGGTAGCAACTAATCCAAAAGTTTTACTTTCAAACTGTAACCTTGCCTTCCTTCAGTCATAAGAAATTCTGGTTCTCCAGAGTCAGACTCTACTTTTTTACGAACTTCCCAAACCAAGCGAATCAAATCATTATTTTTGCGCTCAAAAACATCATTCCCCTCATTATAAATCGCTTTAATTAAATCTTCATAAGAACATACCACGGGCTGATTGTTATTAGCTTGATTTTTTTGAGCCATGTAATCAATTAGCTTGATTACTTGCGGACGCAGGTAAATTTCTTCTGTTGTACCATTCACTCGCCACAACTTTTTTTGATTGAAGCTGTAAGTTAAATAAGGACACTGAAACTGTTGAATTGGATTAGTAATATCAAAGTTAGGTTGTCTAAAAGTTAGTTTCCAATAGACAGGTGTATTCGGTTCTAGTAATTTATCAAGAATGAGAATTGTGTCTTTGTCTTGGAGACGCAATCTACCATTTTTTCGGACATCTATTTCTTTGCTTTCGCCGCGTTGAAGAAAAGTTCCGTTAGCGCTGGGGTTATCATCTACTATCCACCAAGAATTATTTTGACATTCCAAGACACAATGTATGCGGGAAATTGTCTTATGTTCGTTATAAAGCTTAATATCGTTTTGACTATCGCGCCCTACAGTCAGGCGATCGCATTCTAATAATTTACACTGAATTTCGCCATCTGGTGACTGAATTTCTAGGAACGGCAACACCGAATGCATACTAAGCTCCTAATTGGTGAGGTAACTTTTATTGGTTTGAATGCCGGATTGATACTTGTGAACTTTATTTGTGATAATCAGTATTATTGCTGCTATTATCACATATTTCGTCTTTTTGTGATACTAATTATCTCTCTCTGATAAGAATTATTACATGATTCGGAGACTTGATGAGTTTTTTGCATTCAGATAAGAAAAACCGCAAAATTCATACGCAGTAAAAACAGGCGTATAATAATTACATCAGAAAGCGATTCTCCTGCGGAGACGGTTCCTAAAAAAATGTCAAACAAAACTCAATCATCCGCTTCTTCTAAATGCGTGCGAGTATGTCAAAATCGAGCTTGTAAAAAGCAAGGTGCGGCGAAGGTATTAGCTGCTTTTAAGGCTTCAGTAGTTCCTGGGGCGACGGTGACGGCTACTGGTTGTTTGGGACAATGCGGTAATGGTCCGATGGTGTTGGTGTTGCCCGATCGCGTCTGGTATAGTGGTGTCCGTCCTCATGAAGTGCCAATGGTTGTAGAACAGCATTTACTCGACGGTCAAGAAGTTAAAAAAATACTGTAATATCGGTTTCATTCCGGACACCAAGGTGATTAAAAATATAAAGGACTGCACTCTTTTTTGCACAAGCGAGGCATCCTATGAATATTCAGCAGCTACGTGAATCATTGAAAATCAAGTGGCTAAATTACTACTTTGAAAATCGTCCCTGGTTAGTAAAAATGCAAATTTGGGGGACTTATGATGGTGAACGTCGTCCAAGCAGTGGTTTTATGTTGGCGACTTTATCTGTTTTAGAACCCCAACTTGATGAAATTTTTCCCTTGATTGTGGATCTAAATAGTAATCCCGATCGCATTGTTGCTGCATTAGGTCTTAACTTCAATCCCGACCGACATTTAGATTTAATGAAATTGGAAAATTCGATAACTACCACAGAGGTGATTAGCGATACCTATCGGCAAGCTACCGAGGTTAGAGATGTTGTAAAAAACGAAGTTGAAATTAATACTAATGAAGCGTTGGTGACAACAGAAGTCAAAAATAATGACAAACCTCAAGTTGAAAGCAATAATAAATCTAAGCCATCGGGATTTACAACTAAAGTTGAAACTAGGGTTAAACATGATAATAAACACAGCAAAACTTCATCTTCTAACCTTTCTCCCTGGCGAAAAGAGGCGAAAAAAAGCGTTGCTGTGCTTCCGGGTGATATAATCCGAATGAATGGAACTTGTGAGCGATCGCATTCAGTTTCCAAGCAATTATCTCGCAATGGCAAACCCCTTGCTGTGGCTACAATTGAAAGTCAAGACAAGGGTGTAAAAATGCAACGCAAAGATGTTCAGAGTCAAGTTAATCCATCACCTACTAATGCCAGTAATCTACCTTCTTGGATAGATGAGTTTTGTCAAGGTGTTGGTTAATATCAAACCCGGTTTAACATTAATAAAAACATCGTAACCCTCGTAGAGACGTTCCACCGGAACGTCTCTACAAAGACGTTCCACCGGAACGTCTCTACAAAGAATTTCAGGCAACGCAGAATTAAATTCGGTCGATGTCTACTGTGGGTATTCGTGAGAAACGAACGGGATTTCTACTATTTCACCCTCAGTTTCTCCGACTTGAACTTTCAAGCCGACACCACCAGCTTTTGTGCGGATGTAACCTAGCCCAAAGTAACCATCAGCAGTTTCAGTATAACTTGTCAATTTGCCGACTTTTTCATCCCCGACTGCGATCGCACTTTTTATTTCTACCGGTGCATTGAGACGAATACCCCAAAGGTGTTGTTTTACACCTTTATATGTATTTAAACGGGCGATGGTTTCTTGTCCGATATAACAACCTTTGGTAAAGGAAATGGTATGCCACAAGCCAGCTTCTAGAGGATTGTAATCATCAGTTAATTCATGTTCTGGGGCTGGACGACCTTGTAATATTCGCAACACTTCCATTGCGCGATCGCTCATTTCTTGCGCTCCAGCTTCGACAATTTTATCCCATACCGTCGCCTTCTGGGAAGCTGGTAAAATCAGGGTATATCCCGGCAAAGCCAAACCACTACCCACAGCAACCCGCACCCCACCGTCAAATAGTTGATGAGTGCCGTCAGGTTGACCGATAATAGCTTCAGCACCCATTTTTTTGATAATAGTGTCGCTTTGCGAACCGATGATATTGAAGGTTGCAGTTTCATTTGTCACATCAGTTAATTGCACCTTATCGGCAAAAAAGATGTATTTATCCAGCCATTGGATGAGAAATTCCCGGCGATTGGGCGAAACTAATAACAGCACCGCATCTTCTAAAACGTAAGCTGTAACTAAGTCAATTGTCCTAGCCGTGGATGTCACCATTACAGTATCACAGCCTTGTCCTGGTTTGAGACTTTGGAAATCGTTAGTAGTTTGGTTGTGTAAAAAGCGGATGCGGTCGTCGTCAGAAACACGGATGATGCCGGAGTGAGAGCGATCGCATACAGCGACAGAATCTTGCGCTGCTTGGATAGCTGTTGCGTCTTTGGTGTCAATTGCAGATTTAGACATGGTGATAGCAATTTTGGGTTGTAAAACCAAGTTTAAATCAACTTACAGCATGAAAATATTATTAAGTAACAGTTTGCGGTTAAGCGCATTCGGAAAATGCTGGAAACTCAAAAAGCCGAATTAAATCAATTATTACATGAATTGACCACAATTAAAGCATCCTTGCATAGTTGGAAGCCAATGCAAACAATCAAGTAGCCGGCTACACAACTCCCCTAATTCAGACTAGCTAAAAACGCTTACTCTTAGCCCACGCAGGTGGGCTTCGTTCGTGTAGCCCCAGAATTCCATTCTGAGGGCTTATAAATTATGCAATACTATTTCTATCATAGTAAAGACGTTCCGGCGGAACGTCTCTACGATGGTTACGATATTTTTATTAATGTTAATTATCAGGACATAATATTACACTTTATAAATGTAATGGTGAAAGAAAATCATAAATTAGAATCCCATTCATCCTTAAAAGTCATAGATTTATTCGCAGGATGTGGCGGTTTATCTCTCGGATTTCAAAATGCCGGATTTCAAATAGCCGCAGCCTTTGATAACTGGGAAACCGCTATCACAGTTTATCAAAAAAACTTTAATCACGATGTTATTTTATGTGATATTGCGATTTTAGATAATTTTGAAATTATCAAAAATCTCAACCCAGATATAATTATTGGTGGTCCACCTTGTCAAGATTTTTCTAGCGCTGGTAAGCGAGATGAAAACTTAGGACGAGGTGATTTAACTATAAAATTTGCGGAAATAGTCGCTAGTGTCAAACCTAAATGGTTTGTTATGGAAAATGTAGATAGGTTAGCCAAAAGTGCCAAATATAAAATAGCTAGAGATATTTTTAAACAAGCTGGATACGGACTCACTGAAAAGATATTAGATGCGAGTTTGTGTGGTGTACCGCAAAAGCGTAAAAGATTTTTTTGTCTAGGTGAATTTAACGGTGAAGATAAAGCTTTAGAATCTTATTTAGAAGCTAATTTAGCAGTGCGACCAACCACAATTAGAGAATACTTGGGTGATTTAGACATTGAGTATTATTATAGGCATCCGAGAAGCTATAAAAGAAGAGCAATATTTAGTATTGACGAACCAAGTCCGACAATTAGAGGTGTTAATAGACCGATTCCTAAAAATTATAAAATCCATCCTGGTGATGCTGCACCCCTAACGCCACAATTACGACCTTTAACTACTATTGAACGTAGCTATATACAAACATTTCCACCTAATTTTATTTTTGAAAGTTGCAAAACAGACTTAGAACAAATGATCGGTAATGCAGTTCCGGTAAAATTAGCTGAGTATGTTGCAAAATGTTTGAAAGAGTATATGCAGCAAAATACTCTTTTAATTCGTAGTGAGCGGTTTACCGCTCAAATTAAGCACTGAAGTGCTTACTACTGAAATTTCGCTTATCAGTCTAGATTTTTTAAGAAGCATAATTGCGAAAAGTACTACTATTCAATAATTCCAATCAATATTTGCATTAAAACATCTAAATCATCAGGCACACGATACAAAGTAATGTCTTGAGTAATATGAAGGATCTGTTGTTCTAATAAACCAAAACGCCAAGTATCACCTACTGTGACTGCACCATAAAGAATATCTTGTTCTTCTGCTATTGCCAAAGCGATTAACTCTACTGATAGTTGAGTAAAACCTCTTGACAAATCGTCGTTTTTAGCCTCAACTACCAGAAAATTTTTACTTTTTTCATCTGTCTTCAGATTTCGCAGTAAGTAATCTAAATTACCTTTGAGTTGAGAACTTACCTGAAGAGGATATTCTAAACGCATTTGACACTTACAAAAACGCGCTAGTTCCGAAAGTACTGGTGCCACCATAATTTCTCGACGTGCAGTTTCGCTCGATAAAGTTACTAGTGGTAACAATTCCTCGATTTGCTGACGTAATTCAGGTAAACGTTGTGGTATACGTTGAGAAGAAGGTAAAGTCATACGCGCACGTGAAAAGCTATAACCTAATTCAGCTAAAATATCTTCTGTTTCATAAGGTAACTCGAAGTAAGAACGAAAAGTGTAACTCTGTCCTTCTTGCAAAATTTTTGGTTTAGACATAATATACCCTTTCCTAGTCTGCTGAGGTACAAATTTATCTGCGTCCATCGGCGTTTATCTATCTTCCGAAGCGGTTAATTCTTTCTGTACCTCATGAATGTGGGAATCGCTATAAAGGTTAATTAATACGAATAAAAACATCGTAACCCTCCTAAAGACGTTCCGCCGGAACGTCTCTACAATAGACATCTGTTGGAAAAGATGTAGAGACGTAGCACTGCTACGTCTCTTGGGGTTTTGGGTAACGCATAATTAAATTCGGTCGATGTCTAATATATGTAATAAGCCTGTCATGATATTATTACTCTGGTAAATTCGCAAACACTTGCTCAACTAACTCCTTAGTTTTCGCTTCCAACTGGAGCCAATCTACATCACCCATTTCATCAATCAAATCACTGTCGATACTTACTGAGTTATTACCTGTGCCATAATCAAGAAAACACACTTGATAACACAGTTCCCACAAATCAACCGTCACTAGTTGATCTTGACGCTGCAAACATAGATGATATCCTGGATGGGGTGTTGGTAAATTGGCAAGAGACTGTCTGATTAAATCGCTTTGTTCCGGTGTTGCCCCTTCCATTTCTTGCAACAGTTGAGTAACTAACGCTTTAGTTTCATCACTTGTATCAGCAGTCCAAACCAATACATCCTTGTAAGTTCCCTTCCAAGCAGATTCATCGAGTTGCTTGCGAATGTTATCAACAACGCGAATGAAAGCAGGTTGCATCAGCACTTCAGCCTGGTGCCACGTCTCTAAATTGGTTATTTTAGGTAGCATGGTAAATTCAAAGCAATATTGAAATAAAAATTAACAACGTTTTTGTGAAAAAATTGTGTTTTCTGCCTAAATCTTTTCTCAAGATAGCGGATTTCATCAAAGAAAACTTGGAGATATTTATTACCATCCGGAAAATGGGTGTTAAAACTGGGGAGGGAATATGATCGGCAAGCTGTTAGACCATCGTTATCAAGTAGTTAGAGTTCTTGCAACGGGAGGATTCGGGCAAACATATATTGCCCAAGATACTAGGCGTCCAGGCAACCCCATCTGCGTTGTCAAGCACCTCAAAGGGGCAAACTCAGATCCGAAAATTTTTGAAACCGCCAAGCGCTTGTTTCAATCAGAAGCGGAAACTTTAGAAAAACTGGGAAATCATGACCAAATACCCAGACTTTTAGCTTATTTTGACGAAAATAAAGAATTCTATTTAGTCCAAGAATTTATTGAAGGACATACCCTCAGCGAAGAACTTATACCGAGTCAGCGTTGGAGTGAAAGCGAAGTCATTCAGATGTTGCTAGAAGTTTTGAACATCTTAGAATTCGTCCACCGCGAAGGCGTAATTCACCGCGATATCAAGCCAGATAATATTATTCGTCGTACTTCAGATCATAAATTAGTTTTAGTAGACTTTGGAGCCGTTAAACAACTGCGATCGCCTAATCTTACTTTTGCTGGGCAAACCACCGCGACTGTAGCGATCGGGACTCCCGGTTATATGCCCACAGAACAAGGACAAGGCAAACCCCGTCCCAATAGTGATATTTACTCTTTAGGTATCATCGCCATTCAAGCGCTGACGGGAGTAGCACCAATGAATTTTCAAGAAGACCCCGATACAGGCGAAATTGTTTGGCAGCATTTAGCACCTGTAAGTCCAGAATTGGCGGCAGTATTAAGCAAGATGGTGCGCTATCACTTCAAAGACCGCTATAACAGCGTCATGCAAGCACTGCTGTCATTGCAATTGCTTTCTTCTGTACCTTCTAAGGTTCAAGAATACGCGAAAACTCCCAGTAGCTACCAAACAGTCAAACCGACTTCTCAAATGTCTGGGCAGCAAACGATCGCTCTAGCACCAGGAAATCATGCTGCAAAATCTGCCCGTAAAGACAACAAACCCGATTTATTGCCGTTAGTTATTGCCGCATTATTGGCAGGTGGTGCAGCTGCTGTCGCTACTAATTTAGTTGGAAGTGCGAAAAATATCGGTTTTAATTTTGCTAGTAATGGCGCGGCTTCACCAAATATTTGCGAAGCTGTTGTTACAGGTAATTCTAATATTCGTTCTGAGCCGAGTGCAATTAATTCTGATAATATTGTCCAAACACTTAGCGATAACACTAGTTTTGAGGTGACTGGCAAACGGACAAAACTCGGTTGGGTACAAGTTAAACTTGATTCTGGAAAGTTAGCTTGGGCAAATTCTCGTGTAATCGCTAATCCAGAACAATGGGTATCTTGTTTGCGAGACAAAAGTATTGCGATTAAGACAGTAAATGATAGTGATTTAATTGCGGCTCGACCGATTCCTCAACCGATAGCAAAAGTAGCAGATGTAACTTCATTGCCAAAGCTAGAAAAACCAGAATTGCTCAAGTCAGAAAAACCAGATCCATTTACTGTTGAACCATTTACTGCTAATGATAAATCAAAGAATAAAGAAAACGGTTCTCAGGTTGCAGAACAAGCAAGAGAGAAGTATGATAAGGGAGATTTAGCAGGAGCGATCGCACTCCTCAAATCTCTGCCTGCAAATGCTTCTTCAAGTTGGAACGAAACAGCAGGAACTGTCACCCAATGGCAGCAAGATTGGGCAAAAGCAGAAGCTTTATCTAATGAAATCAATAAAGCACTTGATAACGGTCAATGGGATAAAGTTTTAGCTTATAAAGAGCATCCAGAAAAGTTGCCGAATATTCAATATTGGCGAAATAAAATAGACCCATTATTTAAGCAAGCATCTGAAAATTTAGCAAAACAAGAGTTGCCAAAAATAAGTAAACCCCATCAACTAAATCAACGCCAACATCAAGTAGAGACGTTCCAACGGAACCTCTCTACTGAAGAATCCGATAATGTAGATAGTGAAACTACAACAGAAACTGATGAAAATGGTTTTTAAGTCAATACAGTTCAGTTAAGAACATAAATCAATTACCACAAACAAAACAGATCGACTTTTTGGAGGGGGTTTGGGGGACGCAACCGTCCCCCAATTGGGGGTTTGGGGGAGAATCCCCCAAGTCTTGGTTCTCAACAGAATATATAAGTTAAAAACCTTAACTGAACCGTATTGGTTTTTAAGTTGGTTGTTAGTTGTTGGTTGACGATTAACAGTCAACAGTTATTTGACTGAGATCCCCGACTTCTCTAAGAAGTCGGGGATCTGAAGAGACTATCCACTAACAAATAACAAATTTACTTTTTCGGTTGTGGAGAAATGATTTTGCGTTCTAAATCAGCCTTATAAAAGTAAACTCTATCGCAATATTGGTTTGAGCGAGAGCAAACAGCCTCTATAGCAACATTACTAGCATTGCTGATATCAAGTGATAATGAGATTGGCTGTGCTGGAATCACAGTCCGTGTTTCAGCTTGCTGACCATCTAAGTAAACCTTAATTATCACATTTGGAGTTGTTGCGTCATTGTCACGTATTCCAAATCCCAAATTGAGGGTTTGAAAAGCAGATTCTGGGCGATTATCTGGTTTAATTTTACAAGTCACCGAAGCCGAGCGGTTGCCAGCTCCTAAATAAAATTGACTTGTATAAACTGCTTTGCCTATGGAAACATCAAGATTTTGCTCGCGGTAAGTGCCAAGTCCACTGCTAACACATTTAGCTCTCTGCATAGGAACGGGACGAGGTACTGCTTGGGCAATTTTTCCTCCCATAATGAAGGTAGATAATAGCACTGCACTGGTGATAGTTGAACTAATAAACTTAGTTTTTTGCATTGGGAGTGGAAACTTTAATATCTAAAAGCATCAACAATAATACCTAATTTACTGTCAACTTTTTTTTATTTATACAGAGCCAACAGAAATTATAGCGGTTCTCATTTGAATCACATATATGTTCAAAAAATAAATATAGATAGGAGCAGAAATTAATTATGCGTTCCCCGAAACCCTTGTAGAGACGTAGCAATGCTACGTCTCTAGGTATGACTCTGGAGAGTTCTAATCGATTCTGACTCGGAAACGAAGGAAACCGAAGTTTCTATCAGGGGTGATAGTGCCCAAATTAACAATCACAGCACCCTTAGTATTTGTTTGACTCAGACATTGATTAGGCTGAGGTAACGGTTGTAAGGGAGTGAAAAATGCTCCTTGGTCGCTATCTTGAGCGTTAGTTAGTAAACTATTTGCACCGGCTCGATTGACGGAAATTTCCCCGGAACTATAGCTTGTTTCAGGTGGAATTAAATCGCAGAAGCTGACGTTTTGCAAGTCTTGATCACCTTCAGCAAGGTAAGAAATTGTATACTCTACTTCATCACCGCTTTGCAAAGCCGTTTCTACTTGGGTAACGCCGAGAGGCGATCGCCCGGCTTGCTGTAATATATTGTCGTTAGGATCGTTGGGATCATCGACAAAGGTGTTGAAGTTGGCAATGTTGATAGGCTGACCACCTCTAAATGCGTTGGTAATTCGTTTTACCAAGCGCAGACCAGTATTTGCCGCACCGACAACACCACCACGGAAACCGAAGTCAATGTTCAGGTTATCTGGATTTGCTTCAGTTAGGTTAGCTGTCAAGGTTGTGTTAGTGGTTGGGCTTAAACCACTACCTGGTCTTGTTACCTCTACGGTGTAATTGCCTAGTGGCAAGCCGGTGAAGATGTAGTTACCGTTGTTATTTGTTGTAGTGGTAGCAACTATCTGATTGCTAGAGTTTCTCAGAGTCACAATCGCATTGGGAATTCCGGTTTCCCCTGGATTAGGAGTGCGATCGCCATTTCTGTCATTAAAGACAAAATCACCAATTGAACCCCCAGGTGGACGCTGCAAGCCAAAATCAACGTTATTTAGCGTCTGACCTGATTGGAGATTTACATCTACTTGGGGACTACCAGTGGTAATTTGGGGAAAATCGAATGGCTGGGTAATTGTAACTCTGTAAGGTGCTGGCGGCAAATTATTAAAGCCGTAATTACCGTTACTGTTGGTGGTAGTCGTTTGCGTGGTGTCGTCAGGAGTGCCTAATCTACCGTCGGGTCCGGGAAGAGTTAAGGTGAGGGTGACATTAGGAACTCCCGGTTCACCTTGATCTTGAACACCGTTACCATTGCGATCGTTAAATACTGTGTCACCGATTAAACCAGGATTATTACCAGGAAATCCTGTCATGTTAAAGCCAAAATCGGCGTTCAGGAAGTTTTGATTAGCTCCGAGATTGACAATGATCGGATTTCGACCGGTGGTGAGAAAAGTGCGATCGTTTGGTGGATTACCTGGGGGAGTGTCCGATTCTACTCTGTAAACGCCTGGTGGTAAATTATTAAAGGTATAATTACCTCTGCCACCAATAACTATATTTGGGATGTTATCAGTGAATTGTTCCGCGATTTGGTTGTCATCGGCAGTGTTAATGATACCATCTGGTCCAGTGCCAAACAATCTCACCCTGACCCCGCCAAGTCCGACATCATTAGAATCTTGAACACCGTTACCGTTAAGGTCTTGGAAAACCGTATCCCCAATTGAACTTTGTGAGGGTGGACGGAAGCCAAAATCAACTGTATTGATATTCTGACCGCTGCCGACGTTGATTGGATTCGGCTGGGTTAGAGTCGGGGTGAAGCCTTGAGGGGGATTGGTAACAGCTACCGTGTAAGTACCAGGTGGCACGTTAACACTGTATCTGCCGTTAGCATCAGTGTTAGTGGTGGCAACTGTGTTGCCGCTGCTATCTCTGACAACCACAGTTACATTTGTAATTCCTGGTTCACCCGGTTCTTGAGTATTGTTGCCGTTAGTATCACTGAATACAGTGTCCCCAATTGTGGCGCGTGGCTGCTGAGTGAAGCCAAAATCAGCCGTGTCAACATTTTGACCGGGTTGTAAGCTGATGGGTGATGGTACGAGAGTTGGGGTAAAGCCGGCAGGAGGGTTAGGAACAGATACTGTGTAGTTCCCTGGTGGGAGATTGGGGAAACTGTAATTACCGCTGCTGTTAGTAGTGGTGGTAGCAACAATATTACCGCTACTATCTCTCAGGTTGATGGTAACACCGCTGATTCCCGGTTCGCCTTGGTCTTGGACGCCGTTGCCGTTGGTGTCATTGAAAACAATATCGCCAATGGAGGATACGCCTGAGGATTGCTGCGTGAAACCAAAATCAACTGTGTTGATATTTTGACCGTTGCCGAGAGCGATCGCATTCGGTTGAGTTTGAGTTGCTGTTAAACCAGCAGGATTATTAACGGTAACTCTGTAATTACCCGCAGGTAACCCGGGAAAGCCGTATATACCATTACTATTAGTGGTCGTGGTGCGCCTGAAATCGTCAGCTGTGTCAAATTGACCATCAGGTCCTGCCCCAACTAAGTTGACAGTAACGCCACTGATGCCGGTTTCGCCAGTGTCTTGGGTGTTGTTACCGTTGGTGTCATTATAAACAGTATCGCCAATGGAGCCTTGTTGCCCAGTGAAGCCAAAATCAAGTGTATCAATATTTTGACCGGGACCTAAACCCACCGCATTCGGTTGAGTTTGAGTTGGTGTTAAACCAGCAGGATTATTGGCGGTAACTCTGTAACTACCCGCAGGCAAACTGGGGAAGCTGTATCTACCATTAGTATCAGTAGTAGTAGTGCGGGTGATGTCGTCTGGCGTACCAAATACATTATCAGTTCCCGCCCCTCCTAAATTGACAGTAACGCCGTTAATGCCCGGTTCCCCTGTGTCTTGAATGCTGTTGCCGTTGGTATCATTATAAACAGTATCGCCAAGTGAGCCTGTGCCAGGAGTCGGGGTACAAATATTTAACCGGGCAAGACCGATAGTTTCATCCTGCCCAGGAGCGCCAAATTCTGTTCCTGGCTGGTATAAAACTCGAATTTGGGTAACTGCCCCAGCTGGTGTAACTTGAATATTGCCAGCACTTTGAGTGATTTCGGCATTCTCGTTTATACCCTCTGCCAGAACACTATTACCTTGATTTGTAACCCTAGTATTTGTACCTAATGCTGCACCTGTCACACCAACTGGTGTAGTTCCATTAACTGCTGTGATTGTCACTCTATCTTGGAAGACTCTTGTATCAGGGTCTCGCGCACCATCTCGGTCAACGTCTAAAAAAGTCAGGGGGGATGCTAGGGTAACTGGTTGTGCGAAGGTGATAGTAAGTGTGGCACTGGTTCCAACTACTGCCGGAGTATCATCTCGAGGTTGTCCAGGTTGGGAATTTCCTCCAATATTAAACCTTAAATTCGGTCCAGGAATACCACCGTATACTTCTGACTCAATACGTGTTTCCCCTGCGTCAATGACTCCAGGGCTGCTTTCAGAGAAGCTGAAGGTGGCAGCAATGCCGGCAACGCTCAGATTTTGACTTAAAAACTCTTGAAGGTTGGTGCTAGGATTCCACTCCAAAGTTGTGGGTGATGTCCCAGCCGGACAGCTTGTTTGTGCTTGTGCCAAAGCCTTCCCACCCGATGAACTGCTTCCTAGCAAGGGATATTGTATGGGAACTTGCGGCACTGCAAACAGCAGTGTCAAAAGTGTCAGTTTTAAAGGTTGAAATATCTGAGTGTGGGCGATTTCTGGTAAATGTTTAAATAAAGGTTTCATTGCAAGATCCTAAGTCAGAGTTGACGCGGCAATTGATGGTATGAATGGGCTACCTTCTACCTCTAGGTGGTTCGATTTGTAAGTCTTCTTCTTGTCCTTCGATAATGATGTCGATGCCTCTAACATCTTTGAAAATAATTTCCGCACGGCGATCGCGTGCATAATCCACTCGACCACTACCATCACTTACACGCTGGCTTTCACCCTGAGAACGAATGGTCATGCGTTCTGGGGCGATACCTTGCTGCAATAAGTAATTTCTCGTAGCTAATGCCCGTCGTCTACCCAATGCTTGGTTATAGGCGTCGCTAGCACGGGGATCGGTGTGACCAATTATTTCAATCACAATCACCGGATATTCTTTCAACACTTGCGTTATCCGATCCAAAACCAGCGCACTCGCAGGACTAATAAAGGATTTATCTAAAGCAAAGTGAACGTTACGCGGTACTCGTATCCGCAACGGTTCTGGTGGTTCTGGTGGTGCTGGCGGTTCTGGTGGCGGGGGTGGCATCGGTCTTGATGTACACTGTGGTGGCTGCACCGGCGTTGGTTGAGAAGATGGTGTCAGATTCGTTGGTGTCCCAAGAGTGCCAATTACCGCTGCGATCGCAGGTTCCGATGTGCCATATTTCGCATCGGTGGCGATCGCACTTACCATTTCTCCTGTCTGCAAGTTTGTCACCGTGACGCTAAAATTGCCTTTATCATCCACAGGCACCGTCGCCAAAACTTGACTCAACGCTCCATAACCTGGTTCATAAAGCGCTTTTTTTCCTCTTTGATAATCTCCCAAACGATATATCGTTACTTGAGAACCTGGGTCAGCTTTCCCTTGCAAAGTCACACCGTTACCACTCGGTACAAATGCTCTTGCAGTAAATTCTGGTGCATTAATCGCTCCATTTCCTGTATCCCGACGACGATTGTCTGAATCGCGCTTCGGGTTGGGACCATCTCCCCGCTGAAAGTCGCTCACATCAAGATTGCGCTGGGTGTTGAGGTCAATACTCAAACCCTCCAAAGCCGCAAACAAATTATTTTGAATGATATTCCGTTCAGTATCAGGGAACGCTGACACCACTACCCCAGGTCCTGTTTGATGGTCAATCTCATTACCAATTATTTGATGATTGCTACCCATCACATAAACAGCGGCACGTCGCAATCGTCTACCGTTATAAGTGATTTTGTTATTTTGCAACAACACATCACCCTCAGGTTTAAATAGATACACCCCGGCTCCATCGTTGGCGCAAATCAAGTTACCTATAATCTGCGACTTTGTAACCACACCCTCAAACCGCAAGGCATCCGGCATCCCATCAATGCCATTCCCCACAATGATGTTTTGTTCAACTACCGTATTTTCACCCCTGACCGAGGTAATAATCGCGCTACCATCATGATAATAAATTCGGTTTTTGCGAATTGTCGCACCTTGGGAATTAAAAACATAAACCCCAAAAGCCGATGTAATTGGTGGCATCCTTTCATCAGTCGTCAGTCCCAACCAGTTGTTTTCAATGACAACATTCTTCGGTGGCACATCTCGGTCATAAAAAGGAAAACTACTATTAGGTGGTTGCTGTCGTTTTGTATTCGGAGGTGGAAAACGATGGGAAATAACAATATCCCCCGGTGGTGTCGTCAACGTCACCGGCTTGGGAATCCCATCATAAATTAATAAATTTCCCAACTGCTGCTTTATTGGACTGGCATTAAAACCATAAATACTTAAGCCGCGAATAGTTACACCATCAGCGACAATAGTCAAGCCCCTAAATATTTCTTTATCTGTGGCTGGAGTTATGGTCACCACCGGCACCGGAATGGCAATTTCTGCCGTTGCTGAAGTAGCAGCATCATATCCCGGTTGCGTCCCACCATCAATCACCAATCCCGGACTTGACAAATCGGGTAATTGTTGCTGCAACTGAATCGTGGTTGCCCCGTTGGGTAAATTAAACTCAATGCGCGAACCACCGCTAGCTTGTGGTTGAACCAGAGCCTTCTCGCTACTGCTGAGTTGTTCAACCGATAGCGTACCATTCACCAGTGCGATCGCTTCTCGCAATGTCAGTTCCGAATCAGCCTTAATATCACCATCAGAATTACCATTCACCACCACACGCAAAGCTTGCGGAGTCGGTGTTTGACTCAATGCAACCCTTGAAGTTAAAAAGCAAAAGCTCAAAGCTAAAACAGAAACAATTCCTAATTGATAGTTATCAATTCCACGTCGCAAGAAATTTTTCGTAGAGACGCGATATCTTTTCGTAGAAGAGACGCGATATCTTTTCGTAGAAGAGACGCGATATATCGCGTCTCTACCAATCAGCAACAACAAACGAAATTTCACACTCAACATCACTCCTTTACACCTCGCATACTATGGCTATAGCAGATAGCATTCACCCACTCGTATCCCCTTGGCATCACCATCTCAGACACCTGACTTACCCTAAAAACCCTCTCCCTTAGCGAACAGGAGCGTACTTGGCGGTTCGTTTACTCATTATTCTGTTTGAGACGACTAACCAACCCCTGAGGTGAATTTTGCCCAGAAGAAAGCCGCAAACTCTTAATCAACCTGCTTTGAGAATTACCACCCTCTCTAACTAATGGTCCCACCTCGGATTCCTGTTGCTGTTTCGGTACAGGTTTTTGCAATCCAAAACCACCCAAAAGTTCATTCAACTTCAAGCTGATATTCACATAAAAACCGCCTTCAGACCGATAACCAGTGAAATCCCGGTCATCGATGCTACCAAAGCTGTAGCCCAGACCAACGCGCAAATCAGGTGTCAAATAATACCCAGTTTCCACAGCTACGCCAAACTCATCGTAATCAGTCCCACTATTAGAGTTTTGCCCAATCCAGCGTCCTTCCACCGCCAAATCAGTGCGATAACCAAGTCTGTAACTTGCCCGCATCTGTGCCAAATTCACCGTACCATCGTAGCGATCGCCATTTAAATAAGTCACACCATTACGTAGAGCAAATTTGCCATAAAATTCCCAGCGCCAATTTGGGGCATAAATAGCCTCAGCAGAGAAGACATGCCCTGTAGCAGTGGTACCTGTCAATTGCGCTTCGGGAATTGAGTCAAAGTTTTGCCGCCATTCATACCTCAACAAAGCATTAAACTTATCGTTGCTGGGGTCCCGATAAGCTATACCAAACCTCAAATTCGCCGTGTCACCGAGTTCTTGAAATCTAACCCCATCACTCACAACACCCGCAGAAGTTGGTAAAAAGACATTAGCCTCACCAGCTTGTTGAAAGCGAACCAGTGCTGTCAAAGCCGGGGTAATTTTACCAGAAGCAGCCGCAGAAATAACTAGATTATTACCTTCGTCACCATCACGATATTCAAATCTAGTGCTTGCCTTCAAATCAGGATTATCAGTATATTCAAATCCTAAACTATACACCGAACCAGCAAACAGTCCCAATGAAGAAGCGGTTTGACCAACAGCATAATACTGTTCGTTGCGCGAACCGGTGGCAGTAGCATTAAAGATATTTCTAAAAATGTACTGGTATCCAACATTCACCTTTAATCCCGGCGCAACTCGAAAGCCCTGATCCAATCCTACAGCTCCTTGACCTTGGAAGCCATTGAAACCCGATAGCACCGAATACCGACCCGTAATCGCCGTATTTTCTGCTAACTTGCGATCAAAAATCGTATCCAAGGTAGTGAAAGAATTGCCGCGAAGTAACTCGCTATCATCATAGAATTGGTGAGCCAGTCGCAGTGTCACCCCTTCCATAGCCTTCCAATCCAAGCCGAAGGTGCTGCGGTTAGGATAAAGTGGGTCAGAACCATTTATATTTAGTTCATTTTGCGCCTGAAAAGTCAAAGATTGAGTTAGAGGCAACTTGAGCCGAGATACCAATTGATTCGCATTGCCATTAAAGCGATCGCTTACCCTATCTTCACGCGATCGATTCACATACTCCACACTCGCATCTGCATTTCCTATTTTTTGCAAAATGCCGACGCGGAACGTTCTCAACTCATTACTAACTCTGTCTCCAACTCGCGTTTGTGGCTGCGGATTGAATAAGTCAAAAAAGTCTACAATCCTTCCTGTAGAACGACCATAGTTTTCTTCAAAGTCATAACCAACAGTAAAGCTGGTGGTGTCAGTCACCCTTGCCAACAACGATCCACCATACCGGGTTTGTCCCGGTGAAAAACTAAAAGTAGCATTGTTAGCGAAGTTTGGGTCAACTCCCCGGTAATAAGCACTTGCGCTGATTCTCTCAGCAATATTACCAAAAGCTTCTAAACGATAAGCATTACCCGTCACCTCTCGTCCAGTCAGCAAATCGCTGTTAGAACGGGCAAATTCCCCCACAATTCTCCCTGAATTCCCCAAGGAGACTAAAAAATCTGCTCCATACAACTGAAAGTCTTGATCACCTTGGTCTTCTCTTAAATAAGAACCCGCAATGTAAGTCTTGGTTTCCAAATCATTGGAGAGATTATATTGCAGCCTTCCCCCGTAAAGTTCGGAATCTTCACCGCCATCATTTTGGTATGTAACCACAACTCGTCTCACCAAAGTTGTGCCAAAGGGGTTCAAGTCTGTTGAGAGAATTGGACGACGAAATAAAAGTGTCCCGCGATCGTACTCTATTTCATAATCTTGTCCGCGATACAACTGTTGGCGCTGAACCACCGTACCTGGACGCTGAATTTCCTCCGCTTCCACATAAACAATTTCACTTCCTGGAACAATCAACCGCTTGGAGAGGAAATAATTCCCACTAGTTCCGTTGGGTACAAAGGTATCGCGCTGGAAACCCTCAATGTTATTGGCATACAAACCAGTTACTTGCAAGTTGCCAAAATTGTAGTTCCCCTTAAACCCGTGTAATTGACGCGAGGTTGCCGTATACAACTGCGAGGAACGGTTGAATTCCTGCGTATTGTAATCCCCCCACATGAAGTAGTCTGGCTCTGCCCCAGGCACCGAAGAACTCCGCTCAAAGCGGGCGTAGAAGCTATCTATAGAGGGGGCAGTTGAGGTGAAAGTAGAACTGTCACCGTAGACAGGATATTGTTGTTCACAAAATTGAATTCCGCCAAAAAGGCGATTTCTGCCTTCGCAATCTTGATTGAGCGGACGTTGACTGTTATATGCGCCGGTAAATAACCAATCCCCAACTTTACCTGTGGCAAACACCGCACTATAGAAATCAACTTGAGTGCCGCCAGTGCGACCAGGTGCGAGAAAATCGCTATAACTACCGAAGTAATCAGTTCCCCGCTGTCCAATCCGCAAGTTGATTACCCCTGTCACCAACGATGGACGCAGGTAAGTTGTGAATTCAATTTGGGTATAAGCTTCTAAAGGCTGGCTGCCAATTAGTTCAAATAAAGAGTTATCGTTTTGTTGCGGAAATGGTTGACTTCCCCCAGTTGTATTGCTGTCTCCGTAATACGGGATTGATGGTTGCCCGATCGCTTCGGGTGGTAGTTGCCTAAAACGATTTCGGGTTTGAATTTTGTCTACCCCCGCTCGAATCCTGACTTGTTGGGGTTTGATATCTGATTGCAAAGTCGCAATAAACTCACCAGCGATCGCTCTAACTTGAAATCCCGGTTGGTCTTTATCTTGATCTGCCCCAACAAATTTACCTGCTGTGGTGGTCAATGTCACCATCGCATCCTTGTTGATGAGTTGACCTTTATCGTCGGTAATTTGCCCAGAAAACTTGATGGTAGAACGTCCATCAGCTTGAACTCGCGGATCTCCTACGGGTGTAAGTTCAATTCTCGCTTTTGTCTTCCCAACAGTCTGCGGTGTACTACTGGGTAAGACTTCCTGAGTCGTTGGAGGTGCTTCTAGGGGCGTTTGTTGTGACGACGGTGGAGGAACAACAACAGGTTGCTGAATTGGAGAAGCAGGATTTTGTTGAAACTGGGTTGCCGGATCTTGAGGAAATCCCCCTGAATCTGGGCTAAGTTGGGAAATCTGTGAAATTAGAGATGGGAGGAGTGGACGAGTGAGGGATAAGGAAGTAAATTCTCCCTTGTCTTCTTTGTCCCCTTGTCTCCTTGTCTCCAAGTCCCCTTCTCCCTCTGCCTCCCCTACTGCGGTCGAGGTTTCGGCAGTTCCCAGCCTTAGCCGATCGCCTAAGGTGCTGGCATAAACACTGCTAGAAAAAAATGGTGCGGCGATCGCTAAAAATAGAGGCAAGATACCAATATTACCCAAGGGTTGTAGGGCAAAGCGCAATATCGTACTTGATTGTAGAGACGCGATTAATCGCGTCTCTACAATATTCCGCCTCATACCCGAATTTTTGGCAAAATTTACACAAGGTTTTCTAGTTTTCATCGCTTACCTCCTGAAAACGCAGGCGTAACCCCAAAATTGATTCGTGCCAAACTACCTGGCGCTAATTTCACCATGCGTGACTGGCTATTTTTTTCGATAAAGTACGTGTTAGGTGCTAAGGCGTAACCTGGTAAGCTACTCAAGTCCAATGTTGCCGAACGATAACCGGATATAACACCTGGCAAGGAAAATAATCCTTTCGCATCGGCAACAATTCGATTGCCGTCGTCCATGTAAATCACGGCGTTCGGTACTCCTGGTTCGTTCGGTTGCTGTTCACCATCAAAGTTTTTATCGACAAACACCCGCCCAATCAAGGTGCCACAATCCGAGAGAATACCCGGTCGAATCCGTATCCGATAGCTCGATTGGTTGCTTGTCAGGCTTCCGGCTCTAGCTTGTGCTAAGTTTCTGCCATCTCCCCGAACTGCATCTGGTGTTACTTCAGCGGCATATACCACAACTAAGGTTTCGTTCGGTTGCAGTCCAACACTTGAAACTATTGTCACTGTCCGATTTGAATCCCGCTCAGTGGTTAAGGCGACTTCTGTACTACCGATAGAGCCTTTCAATGATCTGTTGACCAATCGAACTCCTAAGGGCAGTCTGTCTGTAACCGATACCTGGCTTGTTGCTGCCCTACCAGCATTTCTGATGGCAAGGCGGTAAACTACTGTTTCGCCCGGTTCGGCTGCTGCTCTGTCACCTGTTTTGATAATCTCCAAAGCTGCTTGTCCGGCACTTAAAGTCACCTCGTTTGAGCGAACTTGTGGAAGATTGTCTGCACCTGCACCTGCGGTATTCCTGATTACTCCTGTTTGAGCAAAAACAGGTATAACTCCGTAAGTAAATATATTCAGAGAGAAAAACGTAAAAAAGAGGCTCTTATGCCTCAACCATGTATTTATAGAGGTCATTGGAAGGCATCAAGCAATAGCAGAGGATTGTTATGGGGTTAGGTTTTTGTGGAAAAACCTAATTATTTTCTGTGATGAATTCAATTTTTTTAGACGCAAGCATCGTATCACCCTTCGGGTTCGCCACTTCGTTCGCGTAGCGTCTCCCCTTGGGAGACAGAACGGAAACCGTTCCCGCCGAGTGGACTCACGAAATTTTAAGAAGGGGTCTTTTAACTTTGATACAATTTCTTTTTTTCACAATTCTTTTTACACAATCTTTAATTAACTTTTTTTTGAAGGAGAGCATATTCTCAAACATGTGTCAATCTCAATCACAGATAATTTTGATTTGACATGCGATCGCTGTTTCTATTTTGATATCTAAACGATTAAATCACTGCGATTATTGCTGCAATGATATTAGCAATACTAATATTTGTGAAACTGAAATCACAAAAGTATTACCCAAGTTTCAGTGCAACGCATGAAAAATACCTTACACAACTGTAGTTGCAATATCAATTCCCAAAAACAGCTTTCCTTAGTCCGCTTGCTCTTTTTTCCTTTATCTTGGGGGATAATGCTGTCGATTGAGTATAAACAAAATATTGTAAAATTTCCTCCTTTTGGTAGATGACATGTCTTTGTTGCCAAATTAATCACGCAGAAAGCTTGCCGTTGACTAACTGCTTGTATCTACTGCACCCTAATACAATTACGCTTTGCTAACTACTCCTAAAAAAAAACAGTTCTATTTTTTTGTGATTAGAGCATGTTATCAAAGCTGTGTCAATTTTAAAAACAAAATTTGTTACTTTTACGTGAACTGCCAAGCTAAATATATCTACTTCAAATTCAAAACAGAATAAAAAGTATTGGCAGTAATTGCCAAGACATGATGAACTAAACTGATGATTCTGAGATTCTACCAGATTGTTGCCAATAAATTAACATTACTGGATAATCTGGTTAGTTTTTTAAGCCATGTGTGATGCCCTCAATGCAGCAATTTCATCAAAATCAAGCTGCAAAATATAAAGCGTCGCCATCGATGTATCATTAAATCGCTAACATATTTGTCTGAATTTATTTTCCGCTCACCTTAACATCAAGCAAAGTGAGCAAATTCATTCAATGGACACTAAGTAATGGCAAGTTGCTATTGCAACTTAATTTCCACTCACCTGAATCACCTCATCAATATGTATGTTTGTGATGAATAATCCAGTAGCCCATATACGAAAACTGCCGAATCACTATACTTTAGGTAACACTTAAGTGATAATACTCATAAATCAGATTTAAGCCATCAGGGATAGAAAATATTATTCAGTATTTTTTCTTATACTTTTTATCCGAATTTTTCTAAGTAACCGTATATTTTCTCAAAAATAAATTATGCTGAGAAAAATGATACCAATTACTTGATAAGAAGGCTATTGTCAAAGACCATCCGGCTTTTGTCTTGGTTTGTATGGTTGCAATGATAAATCATACACTGCAAGAATTAGATTTATAGGGCATTTATATTAGTAGTAGTTTAATATTTAAAGTAATTTTATTGACACGAGTAGGAAACTGATGAGAAAGAGGGGGAAGGGGTAAGAAATATAGAGTTATTTGAATAAATCCGTTCTTACAAAGGTTGACGGGACCCAAACCAAAGAAAGAGCCAACTTTGCGCTATTTTATTTCCGTACCTTTCCCATGAACCCCTTTTCCCCTCTTCATGAAGGAACGCCTGATTAATATTTTGCAACAATCGCCTTGCTCAGTACTCAATAACCATACAAAGTTCTTATGGGTAATCATTTTATCATAGACAAAACCTTAGCCAATTTAATGTTAGGCGTAAAGAATCAATTTATAGACAAAACAAATAGGCGAGAATTTATTGGTTTTACCCAGGATAATTCTCACCCCAGATGCTCGAAAGTGAGCTGACCATAGGGTATTGCTTTGTACTGTGCTTACAACTGCTTCAACTTCAATGCATTTCGTCGTATTCTGTGGCTTCAACTCGTCGGGTTTCTACACGATGGGGGAGAAACTCAGCCCGTCGTACAGGAGCCAGTGGCGGTGTTGGACCGTTATAAGGATGAATTACTTGTACAGTACGGCTAGGACGCTGCCGTGGCGAGAACAAAGCCAACACACCAGCTACAACAACACCACCACCAATCGTTAGAGTCATACCTGCCACTGCCCAAACTATGGGTGAAGACGACCAAGGAGCTTCAGTCTGCTGCTTGAATGCTGCTTGTTGAGCGGCTTGGTTATTGACGCTTAATTGAGCTTGGTTTTTATAATTTTCGACTTGATATTGAAGTTGGGGAATTTGCTGTTTGAGCTGATCGTTTTCTCGCTGTAGCACGTCAAGCTGACTTTTTTGCCGTTCCATTTGCACACGAAACTCTTCGGTCCCGCTGGGATTGATTGGCGCAGGATTGGGGTATGGTTGCCCATAAGCAGAATATTGTCCTGGCTGGATCATTTGCGGTGCGACTACAGTGGCTGGCATTTGTGGGGCAACAGCAATATTAGGTTGTAGATTTGGAGTACCTGTCCCTTTGAGCAATACGATCGCTGCTAGACCAGCTACAGCAACTCCGCCGATAAACGCCATACTTTCACTCATCGCCTCTCCCCCTAAACTGCGACGTAATTATAACCATTTTTGACTTATTCACTCTCACACTCATTATTTATAACCTATTCAAGTTTACATAATACTCAAACCATAAGCGGATATATCAGCCATTTTTTTTACAACTTGATATCTGCTGCTAAAATTCCAGAACATATCGCTTAAATTATCTACTAAGTCTGGGCAAAAAAACTTTGCACTTTAACTTTTTTAACGTGTCGCGGAAGTCCCCACCCTCAATGTACTCATACTCTTGGGGTGGAATCGTCGTCGATTTTGGGACTAGGCAACCTGTCGATCCAATCCTCAACCAACTGCGTAACTGTTTTTTCTTTGCTTTGTGCATAAGCCTTAAGTTTGTCGTTCCGTTTCTGTGACAACCTGATTCTGATTGATCTTTCTTTCATGATGTATCGCTGCCGTGGATACATCTATGTTATTGTATAAATGGTCGATGACCCGCCCACACGGCTCATAACAAACGGTCACAGTAGCAGTAATATGCTTACCAAGTCTAAGAGCGTGAGAAAGGGGGAAAGATTCCGGTCACTGGTTCGCCTATCTACTAAGGCGGTAAAAGATAAGCCACACAGGAATGTACGGTAAAACAATTAAACTGCCTATGGAAGATGGGCGGCTGCCTGTGGACGCTGTGTAAGACCATCATCGGGTTTAGTCCCGAACTCCACGCAAAGTGGAATACCTAACGTGGCAACATCGGATGAGACGGGAAACCCGAAAGACGAATAAGACCGTCATTGTTGTAGTTGAAAAAGGACACGCCCCTTTTTCAGCGAAGCAAAAAGGGGTACTTCACTCTAGTTTACCGATTTAATCAAGATGAGTATTTGTGCTAATTATCAGAAGTTTTGAGGCTTTGCTTGAGAATTTGGCAAAACTCAGCGATCGCTTTTAATCCTTGTTCTGAGTTGCCTTCTGCCAGACGTTTGACAAAAGCGCTACCAACAATTGCGGCATCGGCACCCCACTCGCGCACCTGACGAGCTTGTTCTGGCTGGGAAATGCCAAAGCCAACACCGATAGGCTTGTCAGTAACATCACGAATTTGTTTAAGTAAATCTGACACTCTTGATTGAATTTGCGATCGCATTCCCGTCACACCGGTGACGCTAACCAAATAAATAAATCCTTGAGAAGAACGAGCGATGGCTTCTATTCTTTCGGCTGAACTTGTGGGAGCAACTAATAAGGTAACATCAATTCCCATCACAGAAGCTTGTTGCAGCAAACCTTCAGCTTCTTCTAGAGGTAAATCCGGAACTACCAATCCCGCTACCCCAGCATCTGCAATAGTAGTGAGAAACTTTTCAATTCCCCGGTACAAAATCGGGTTGTAATAAGTAAATAGGATGATAGGCGATCGTAAACTGGGAATAGTTCCTTTCACCATTTCCAAAACAGAATCAAATTTCGTTCCTTTTTGTAAAGCGCGGGTAGCAGCAGCTTGAATTACTGGTCCATCCGCAAGAGGATCTGAATAAGGAACACCCAATTCAATTATGTCGGCTCCATTGCGATCGAGAACCTGCAACGCTTGAGCAGTTGTTTCTAAATTCGGATCACCGGCAGTAATAAACGGAATCAGCGCACACTCGGAGTTACGCGAGAGATTTTCAAAGCAATCAGAAATCGCAGTCATTAGTCAATTTTGTTGAGGGGTTCATGGGTTCATGGGAAGGGGGACAAAGGGGAAAAATATCATGAGGATTTAAATAAGTTTTTATTTCCATACCTTTACTCCTTAACAAACTTTGGGGGTTTAAGTCCCCTGCCTAAGAAGGGCAGCGCGTAAGGGAGCCTAAATCGTTCATCCCCGTCACAAAACGTAATTGCGAATTGCGAATTGCGAATTGCGAATTGGTTTAACCTTTTTCCCTCTTCAAATCCCCAGTCTCTATGTCAGCTTGAAGTTTTGCGAGTTGTTCCGGGGTAAGTTCGTCGAGTCGATGAAGCAAAAAAGCTTTTTCGTATTCTTCCCGTTGCTGATGATAGGTCATTTTTTGCCCAACTGCACGAAAAAAATAGGTTGCTACCCAGCCAATCAACCCACAGATTAGCAAGGCTTGGCTCCAAATCCCAGCTTTCTGGCTATCTAAACCTATTAGCTGAAATAATACATACGCCAAGCCCCCAGCTACAAAAACCCCAAAGACAATTCCAACAGCGTCAATCCGTCGCATCTTTAGTTATGACTATAAATGAAGTACATATTTTATAAAACCCCTCTCCTTGTAGAGACGTAGCAGTGCTACGTCTCTACGTCTATTCGGTTAAACTTCAACTTGTCGTCGTCTGGGTCGAAGATTTACAAAAGGTGACAAAAGCAATAAACCGGGTAAGAAGAAGAACACGAGAAAGTACATAAAACCGCGCTCAAAGGAGCTAGCCACATACCACCGCAGTGTGAGGTACACCAAAGCTCCTGCTGGTATGACTAATAGGTAAGCTCCAGCTAAAATCAGATACAGTAGGGCTACAATCATAATTGTGTCTCTATATAGAGGTGCATCTGTTTTCCATCATAGGCTGAACGCCGATGAGTTTAACTTTTTTGAGACGACGAAAGTCAGGCTTTTTTTGCTGCTTGTTTTACAAGGATGTTGATCAAAAGCTCAGATCCCTATTGTAGTTGGGACACACATTCGTGAAAACACGTATAGATAAAATTTGAAATTAGCCATAGTTTAATTTTAATTGTCTAGCTTTGAGATGAAAAGGCGATCGCTGTTAAATCTACCTATAAGGGTGAAAGCCTTTGTCCCATATAGGTTTGAGAATTTCCTATGGCTATTGCGAAAAATCCCAATTACCACTCTGACGGTAAGCCAGAAAAATTTTTTTTAAATTCAGTTGGACAAAAGACGCAATTGATGGTGGAATAGATAAGGAGGTTTTTGCTGCCTCAATAAAATAAGCAAATCCCAAATAACTCATGGGGGTGTGGCGGAATGGTAGACGCTACGGACTTAGCTGATTGAGCCTTGAAGGAGAAACCCCTCAAGTGAACGCTCTCAAACTCAGGGAAACCTAAATCTGGTAACAGACATGGCAATCCTGAGCCAAGCCCAGAGATTTTAGATTTTAGATTTTAAATTTGTGATTGCTCTTCAATCCCAAATCCAAAATCCCAAATTCAAAACTCAGGGAAGGTGCAGAGACCCGACGGGAGCTACCCTAACGTCAAGTCGAGGGTAAAGGGAGAGTCCAATTCTCAAAACCTGAAGGTAAAACCGATTAGGCAGTAGCGAAAGCTACAGGAGAATGAAAATCCGTTGACCGTAAAAGGTCGTGTGGGTTCAAGTCCCTCCACCCCCACTAAAAAAATCAAGGTTCAAATAGGCTTGCTCTGCAAGCCTATTGCCGTTTTTATGTCTAAATCTAGAATTTATAATTGCTGTCTCCGACATCCCCTTTCCCCTTTGTCCCTTTTTTTGATGTTTTTTGTGTGACACACAGCTTTAGTTCTCTTAGTACTGCTTTGCGTAAAATCGTAGCGTTTTTTTAACGCAGAGGGACGCTGAGGAAAGCGCAGAGGTACGCAGAGTTTTTTTAAGAGGATTCGTTACGAATTTGTGCAATGTTGTACTTAGTAATTATGGCAATTCTGGGTATTTGGTAATTCAAAACAATAGTTAGTATAAATAAGTACGTAATATATATAAACACAGAAGAAATAAGCTAATTTCATATCCTGTTTATTAAATTTATGTAAAAAGATTATTTAATCTTTGAATAATAGATTGATACTCTTGTTCACCAAGGTTAAGCTGATAAGAATATAGTCAGCAAACTTTTTGGTCTTGAAAACTGCAATGACCGTAAATAGATTACAGAAAAGTCACCTAAATAGGCATTTTGTTAAGTCTAATTCTAGACAGATAAGTCTGGAAACTGAACAAGATAGGATTTATAAGTTTTTAGGAGAATTTGTGCAAAAATGGTCGCCAGAAGATGTTTTACAAGAGTTTAAAATTTTATTTATAGACTGCCTTGATTCAGTTGATTTAAATTCTGTACCAAGTATATATGCAATATTTTCTGAGGATAACGAACAAGAGTTTCGCCATACACTTAAGCGATGTTGCTACATTATAATTAATAACTGGGATTCTCAGAGAAAATACAAATACATCAAAGAGTTAGTGGAATTATTTCTTAATTACAAAATCAAGATATGGACTGCTGAATCTTGTTCAAATAAAATAAATATTTTCCAAAGATGGTTAATAAATTTTGTAAATAGTAACGATTATGAAGAATTAAATTTATTTGCTTTAAGACATAACGAACAAAACAAAACTCATTGGACTAATCGCTACACAACATATTCATTAGTTGCTCAATCTTTTGATAGAAAAAACCCCAAAGAGCAACAAGAATCAGCTTTAAAGCTTTCCAAGCAGATGAAAGACAAATTTAAGTTTGAGCTAGCAATGTATATTGCTCGTTCTCAGTCTGCTAAATCAAGCGAAACACGCTACAGAAATCCCACTATTTTGGGAGATAATGTTTTGCATTTAATCAAGAAAATTGTTTTAAAAAAAGGCGCATTCAGTCACGAGAATATTGCGAATATATTTCTCAAACAGACTAAAAATCAAACTTTTAAAGACTTTAAAGACAGTTTACAAAAATATTTGATTTTTTCTGTAGAACGTCAATATTTTGTAGAAACCTTGAAACAGCAGTTGTCAGATAAACTATTGCCTTGGAAAAAAGAATATGATGAAAAACCTATTAGCAAAGAATTGTTATTGAGAAGCTGTAATCGAGTAATTGATTGTTTAACAACAGAAAAGGGACGAGAACCTTCACAATTATTCGTTTTATTACTTTCTCAGGGTAATCCTTTAACATTGGTGGTTGTACTGCTAAAAATAATTTTGATATGTAAAAATGCTCGCAGTCATTTAGAAATTAGAATGGCTGAATTGATCGGTTATTACAATAAATATCCAGAAGAGGAATGCCAATGGGTTATTAATTTTATAGAAATTTTTAATATCACTTTTGCAATTTATGCAGAAAATGTTGAATATAACTTGATTAACATGGAACAAGATGAGCAAACCTCTCAGCCAATGGTGAATTTAGATGATTATCGTGTGTTTTCTCAGTTAAAAGTAGATGGACTTCGGAAGGGAGATGGGTGGGACAAGGGGTGACTCCTAACTCTCCTAGAGACATTCGGTACCGAACGTCTCTACCGCATCTGGACACCTAATAGACATAGGAGTGAAAATGAACTATGCGTTGTCCACAACCCTTGATTAGACGTAGCACTGCTACGTCTCTACATTGTTTTCTGTAGATGTCTAATGACTCAGCACTCAGCACTTATGATTTCGTTTGCTGTTCGTCGAGCCAAGCTAATGCTGCACCAGCGGTTTCAGCGACAATGCTAATCAGACGATAGAGAGCGATCGCACTAATGACTATAGCAGGTGGAAAGCGATTTTGTAATAAGGCGATCGCTGTGGCTTCAAATACACCCAAACCCCCCGGAGCACCAGGAACCACAAACCCCACCAACCAAGCGAAACTAAAAGCACCCATTAATAAAGGAATTTGACTGAAATTCAACGGACCTAAAGCGAACATAGTTAATATAAATCCAAGGCTTCGCAGTCCCAAAAAGCCGAGTTCTCCTAACAAAGGTGCCAGGGGATAGCGTCTAATGCTCACCCTCGGATTTGACTCCGTAGCAGTTTTAGACATTCTCGCCTTCAAGCGTTGCAAAAATCTAATAGTCGGGTTCAAAAATCGGGGATGAACCACACAAAGCACTCCCAGCAAAGCCAGCAGTTGTCCTATTTGTGCGAACAAGTTGACATTACCTGCTGCAAATGTGCCGCCAAATGAGATAATGATAATTAAAGCTGCTGCTGCCATGAGTAACGGTTCTAGCAATACGCTCAAGGTGGCTGCGCTTGGTAAAACATTGGCATTTTTGGCGGCAACAATTCGCCCGTAGTGATGCCAAATATTACCTGGCAAATACTTGGCGATGTTTGTTTTGAGGTAAACTTGAATGAAATGGACAGATTCTACAGGTTGATTTAACTCTTGCAGAACCCAAGTCCATACCCAGCCTGCCCAAGTGTGTGCAAGCAAAGTTACGCCTGTAGCGATCGCTATAATTGCCCATCCAACTGCATCAATGCGGATGGCTGTCACCTCAAGCCAGTGATCCTTAAAAGCTCTGGCTAAAAAAAATAGCGTTCCCCCCAAAATTAGCCAGCGTAAAAATTGCTTCATCATTTTGGTAATTTAACTGATAAAATTTCCTATGGCTGAACACCTAAAATATAATGGTAAATTAGCCATATTTACCCAGGTTTTATGGAAATGTGAAGCTCTCTTAACAAGTTTTCATATCTTTATCATCATTAAATTTTGTCCTAAATTAAAAATCAGTGTTGGCATTTGAGTTGTTCAAAACGGTTAACTACTACAAATTTTGTGTAATATAAATGTGAAGCCGCATCAAAAGTTTCCTATAAAATAATTAACTTCAATCTCAAGATTGACATAAGTCCGCATTAATTCATAACTAAATATTCATATAAGAGAAAACACAAGTAAATTGGCACAAGGGAATCCAAATGAATTTATAGTAGCTTATATCTCTCTTAAGTTAGAGAACAATGAAGTGAACGGTTACGTGAAAATGTTACCTTCGCTAGAGACAAAAGTTGCCTTTTTTGCTCTAAACTTAACAAGCGTTGATTAAATATTCATCAACAAAAAGGTAAACAAATCTGTTGACTGGAAAAAATTGGTTTGTTTCAAGTTTAAAGTTTAACTTATTCACACAAACACAAGGAGTAACAACATGAGTAAAGTAATTGCTTGGGTAAAAAATATTCGCCCAATCAAAATATTGACGGTTTTGTGTATTGGGGTTTTACTGATTGTTACACAAGCTTGTGGTTCAGTAACAGCAGAAGAACCAAAAGCAGGAGCTAATTCTGAGATAGCCGTTCCCAAAGGTGATAAAGTTCTTAATCCTTATGAAGGTGGAATGAATAACTTCAGTGATACAGATCCCAGATCAAATGAAGCGAAACCTAAAGCTGAAGCTCTCAAGCAAAATGCTGAACAAAACCTCATTGACAAAACAAGTTCTGTCGGTGAAGGCACTCTTGGCAAGAACCTTCAGCAAAGCGCTGAGGGTGCAAAAGATAAAATTGGCAATTCATCTGGGGATTTTGCGAAGGGAGTTGAGCGGGGAATTGAAAATATCAAAGACAACACTAAGAATGCTGTCGATGACTTGACAAAAGGTGCTCAACGTGCAGCTGATGATGCAAAAACAAATGTTCAGCGTACAGCTCAAGATGCAGGGGATGCTATTAACAGAACAGTTAATTAAAGAACCTGATTAAATAAAAGTCTGTTTCCGAACAGCTTTATAAACGTTCGTAGGAGTAATTTATGAATTGCTACTACGAACATTTTTTATTCATAATTTGTAGAGACGTTCCAGGAACGTCTCTCAATATTCAGTAACACCGTTTTTTGTATGCCAATTGTGTAATACCATCTGCTGAATTTCGCGCCAAGGAATATTATTTTTTCGCGCTAATTCTGCACAATCTTCATATTCTGGCTGCACGTTTGCAATAACTTCTTTCTCCATCCATGCAACTTTCACGCGCACAATACCATATTGAGTTTCCACTTGTTGAATTTCCCGTTGTAAAATGGCACGTTCTTGAGTAGAGTGACGAATTCCTAAAGTGGTGGTTTCACGAAATAAAATTTCTTCACACTTAAGTAAATTTTTTGGATGGCAAATTACAGTTAGTAGAATCCCAGGACGGGATTTTTTCATGCCGATCGCACAAGTAAAGACATCCACAGCACCAGCGGCAAATAACGCTTCAAAAACATAACCGATCGCCTGGGGATTTAAGTCATCAATTTGAGTTTCTAATATTGATATCGTTTCAATCAACGTAGAAATTGTACTTTCACCCAACCAAATTTGTAAAATATTCGGAATTGGTAAATTAATTGAACCCGCTCCCAAACCGACTTGTTTGATTGTCATTGGTGGTGAAGCACCAAAATCAGCCGCTAAAGTAGTAGCGATGGCTGCTCCCGTCGGTGTCACCAATTCCTTATCAATGCCGTTACTATAAACTGGACAACCCCGCATTTCCCATAATTTCAACACTGCCGGTACTGGTACAGCCATCAAACCGTGTGCAGCGCGAACAGTTCCCCCACCAGTGGGTAACGCCGAGCAGTATAGTAAGGGCATTCCTTTTTCGTTGCTGTCAATGCCCAACCAATCCAACCCCAAACAAGTACCGACAATATCAGCGATCGCATCCACCGCACCCACTTCATGAAAATGAACTTTTTCCGGTGCAATACCATGCACCGCTCCTTCTGCCACTGCTAGCTGCCGGAATACCGCCAAACTCCAAGCTTCTGCTCGTGATGGCAACTCTGCCTTGATAATCATCTGCTCAATTTCTGGCAGATGGCGTCCATGATGGTGATGGTGTTCATCCTCATGATGATGATGGTGAGTTAAATCTACATGAACTTTTGTTGCCTGCTGACCGTTACGATGAACAAATTCTGCTCTTAACTTATACTCATGCTCAATTCCCAACTGATTCAGTTTTTCAATTAAATATTCTTCCGGAACACCTAGACTTACCAATGCTCCCAGGCACATATCACCCGAAATACCCGTCGGACATTGAATGTAAGCGAATTTACTCATATTTTTTCCCTGATAATTTAATTATTAGTAGAGACGCGATTAATCGCGTCTCTACAATAGTCATCCCCCTTGTCCTCCTTATCCCCCTTATCCCCCTTATCCCCCTTATCCCCCTTATCCCCCTTATCTCCCCCCCCCTATGGCAACAATTTTCTCTGTCCATCCTGATAATCCCCAAAGCCGACGAATACAAGAAATAAAGGAGGCACTTGCTAGTGGAGCAGTAATGCTTTACCCTACCGATACAGTTTACGCGATCGGTTGTGACTTAAATGCTAAATCGGCGGTAGAACGGGTGCGGCAAATTAAACAGCTAGCGAATGATAAACCACTGACGTTTTTGTGTCCTTCCCTTTCAAATGTGGCAACTTATGCTTCGGTGAGTGATACAGCTTATCGAATTATGAAGCGCTTAATTCCTGGACCTTACACATTTTTGTTGCCTGCCACCAAGTTAGTACCACGACTGGTGCAAAGTCCCAAGCGGAAAACTACGGGGATTCGCGTACCAAATCATCCAGTGTGTTTGGCTTTGTTAACGGCTTTAGAAAATCCAATTATTTCGACTTCGGCACATTTGCCGATAGATAAAGAAGATGAGGAAATTGAGGTAGACATAAAAGATATTCTTTCGCGAGTAGATTTATTTGACCGTTTGGACAATTTGGTAGATGTGATTGTGGATACTGGCGAGGAACCCACGTATGAAGTATCTACTATTTTGGATTTGACGGGAGAGGAACCAACGATTACTAGGCGGGGTTTAGGCTGGGAGGAAGCAGTCGTTTGGGTGTAATAAGTTTACTTCACATACTGCCCCGGTAATTTCGGAAAATGACAAAAAAGATGCTCCAGTTTGCAAATTGTCATACCGATAACGCTGAGAGCGGCTATGATTGGGATGATGGCAAAAGTCGTCACAGCAAGAGTTATAAGCGATTTTAAGCAATGGCACATAGCCTTGTGCCAGTCGCTGTGCGCTTGCTGATGAAAAAACCGACACACTGGCATCCCTGTAACTTTTGCATATTCTTTACAGTCATACATATATGTGAGCAGCGCTTGCAATAAATATCTGAGGCTTGCTTTGGATGCTGTGTCTGCTTGAAGTTACGGTGCTATACCTCTCCTAGGAAAAGTCATGAAAGTTAACCTCGCTAATCTACCCATCTCTGAGCCATCTTTAGACAGCCACGTTACGAGCGAAGAATTGTCAGTAAGCAACGCCGATGCTTTGATAAAGCTGCTATGTAAAGAAATGCAAGCAGCTGTGAAAGCTACACCTGCAAGCGTAGAATCTGTAGTCACACGCATCGCCAAAGAAGTAGAACGCATTTGCGATAAGAGCCATCGCATTCAAAATTCTGGAGAAATAAAGTCTTGGCAGCTAACATTAGCAAGGCATCGCCAGCAAAAATGCCTGCGTTACTATCAATTAGGTTCTAAACAAGGGCGCGTAGAATTACATAGCCATCTTGGTGCAATTGTTTACCGTCACATTGCGATCGCGAACGGCGAGTTAAAATTTGAAGCTCGTTACAATTTGATTGAAGATTTCTTACAAGCATTTTACATCGAAGCGATCAAAGCTTTTCGGCGGGAAAATGAACAACCAGAGAATTACACTCCCCGCACTCAGTTGGAATTAGCAGAATATATGGCGTTTACAGAGCAGTATGCCAAACGCCGGATTAATTTACCAGGTGGTGCTAATCAGCAATTGATTATACTACGCGCTCAAGGTTTTGCCCGTCGTCAGCCACAGGAAACTACGGTTGATATTGAAATGGCGGTGGAATCTGCTAAAGGTGAAGAAGGAGAATCTTATCAGCGTAACTCGGCAGTGCAACAAGTGCGATCGCAAATGCTTGCTCAAGCTAGTTTTGATCCAGCTGAAGAATCTGAGCGCGATCGCGTTATTGCTGAGTTGATGAAATATCTAGAATCTCAAGGTCAATCTGATTGTGTTGATTATCTTACCTTGAAACTCCAAGACCTGTCAGCACCGGAGATTGACTCTATTCTCGGTTTAACTAGTCGTCAGCGCGACTATCTGCAACAGCGTTTTAAATATCATGTAGAAAAGTTTTCCAAGCAACACCATTGGCAATTAGTACATCAATGGTTGGGCGCCGGTTTGGATCACAGGCTGGGACTATCTTCTCAGCAGTGGGAAACCTTTGTCAACCAACTTTCACCACAGCAACAGGAAATCTTGCAGTTGAAAAGCGCAAAACATACCGATCAGGCGATCGCTAAAGCAATTAAATGCACTCCCAAACAACTCCAAAAGCGCTGGACTCAACTTCTAGAACTTGCATGGGCTATTCGTAACAATAACTCCGAAGCCCAGGCTGGTTAAAGCTTTAGTATAGTAGGGTGATATTAAATAATATCAGCATTTTCTAAGCTTTATCCTAATCCTGTAAGCATTTATTCTAGATGTTTTATCTAACCTTCACTTCAATTAATCTTCCTTATCTTCCCTCCCTACAAAGGGGGGGAATTTAAGCATTGGGGGATTTGTTAGATTTGTAAATTGTGAAATCATATTAAAGCTTAAAATACTTTTAAACCCATAACCTCTGTATTTATTTAGTACAAATCTACTAATTTATTTTTACTTTCTATTTACAAAACTAGTCTTTCCCATCTACAATCAAAAATTCATATTAAGTAACCGATAATTTTCTGCTACTTCCGTGGAATGCTAAAGTTATAAACTTTGAAAAATTATCAGGTTCAAGATGACTCAAGGGGGAAGAGCAGTTACTTCTGGCAATGTCTTGGAAAAAGCTGTAGAAGGTGCTTTACTGGGGCATAGATATATCGAAGTCGGTTATGAGTTACCAAAAAAACAACGTCTCGGATGTCTTTTAAGCTCAAGCAGCATACCAAAACGATATGCAAAGCAAGTTCACATTGGACCAGGAATTTATGGTAGTGAAATATATGTAGACTTTTTTATTATTGGTGCTGCCTCAATTTCTTCTGGCTTGATTATTGAGTGTAAATGGCAGCAAACTAGCGGTTCAGTTGATGAAAAACTGCCTTATCTCAACTTAAATATTCAAAAATGCTATCCTGCACAAGCAGTAGTATTAATTGATGGAGGAGGAATGAAACCACAAGCTATCTCTTGGTTAGTCAAACAAGTAGGTGACAATCCAAATTTGCTAGCAGTTCATAGCTTAAGTTCATTTATTGTCTGGTCTAATAATAACCTTTAATATGAAGTTACTAAAATCTCGTTAATTTTCCCCCTTTTTTTAGCATTAGAATTAATTGACCTTGCTGCTGATATAGTGTGGATATTAAAACCACTATAAAGGTTGCGAATAAACTCGCAATCTGAATTAGATAGCATAACCTTTACACCACGTTCAGATAATGTCACAAATATATCTCTTAGTTGAATTTGCTGATTTTCTTGAAAATAATAATTAGTGTAAGATGTAAAATAGCTAGTTTCACTTATGGGATAATATGGTGGATCAAAATAAACAAAATCATCCTTCGTGGTTGCATGATTGAGTATTTCTGTAAAATTAGCCTGTTTAATTTCAGCTTGATAAAGTGCTTTGGAAGCGGCAATTAGTAAATCTTCTGGACAAATATTAGGATTTTTGTATTTGCCTAAAGGCACATTGAATTTACCTTGTGAGTTGACTCGATAAAGACCGTTAAAACAGGTTTTATTAAGATAAATTAGACGAGCCGCTTTTTCTAAATCTGTTTTTACTAGATTAGCTCGTACACTATAATAATAATCTCTACTATGTTTGCTTTCATGCTCTTTTAGCAAACAAATTAATTCTTGAATATTATCCCTAACACAGCGATAAGTAGTAACTAATTCTGCATTAATATCAGTCAAAATAGCATTTGAAGGTCGAAGATGAAAAAAAACGGCACCACCACCTAAGAACGGCTCATAGTAATTATTATAAGTATTTTCGGATGGTAAATGAGTAAGATATTGTTTAATCAACTTACTTTTGCCGCCAGCCCATTTCAAAAAGGGACGTGGTAAAGTTGATTTGGATTGACTTAACATTTAATTAAAATAGTCGCGACTAAGACGAAATATAGCTAATATAACTTATGAACTATATTTTATATTTAATTGAGTCATTTACCAACCCTATATATTACAATTAAATTGATCGAACAGATCAAAACAAACCTATAGTTTATAACAAGGCAGTATAAATTAAAATGTTTGACGGATTTTGGGAAAACATCTTACGCTACTTCCGCTACTTTATTACTATCCTCTTAGGCGTATTGCTGAATACGTTTGCGCCATTAGCGTCGTTGTTTAAAAACCCAGTTACTTCCATCGCTGTTTTCGGCTTAATTTTCGGCAGTCTCGTTTTCTTGACTCTTACCCTACGGGCAATGCTTGGCTTCAGTACAATTTAGCATGAGCAGACAATTGCTTGTAGCGTCAAGATTCTTTAACTAGTATTCTATTTCTTTAGTTGAACCTCTGTGAGGAGGCATAATATCTATGGCTACAACTCGCCGTGTTTCTCGCGTTGCTGAATTAATTAAACGGGAAGTTAGCCAAATGCTACTCAGTGGCATTAAGGATGACCGTGTAGGCACAGGAATGGTAAGCGTTACCGATGTTGATGTTTCTGGCGATTTGCAACACGCCAAAATTTACGTCAGCATTTATGGTAGTGACGAAGCCAAAGCAGAAACAATGGCAGGCTTAAAATCAGCAACAGGTTACGTTCGCAGCGAACTTGGTGCGCGGGTTCGTCTGCGTCGCACCCCAGAAGTGGCTTTTGTCGAAGATCGCTCAATTGAACGCGGTAATAAGGTGCTGTCCCTATTAAACCAATTAGAAAATAGCCGTCCTAAGGAAAATCAGGCATCAGAAGACAGCACCGATGAAGATGATGATTTTCCGGATTGACCCGCCATTATGTTGATAAATTGGCGTAAGTATGCATAAGCTAATATCCCCTCAGCTTAATTGGGTAAATCAGTACTCAATTAGGTTGAGGGGTTTTTGCTTTTCTGATTTTTTCGAGTAATTGTGTGGACTTACTTGTACCATTTCTGTATGAAGATGCGCCTAATGAGTGCCCACGCAGGTGGGCTTTGTTCGTTTAGCCGCGAGTTTACTCGTCGGGTTATTAAGCGCAACCTCACAAAGAATTGGTATTAGGGCTTCATTAATGCGATCGCCTTGAGTATGATATTGTTGTGTTCCCGTTTGTCAAGGGCGATCGCAAATTGTAAAATATGCAAGGGCTACTCCAAGAGTATCGCGATCGCTTTGGAGAATTAGATACTTAGTGTCCATTTGACTCCCAGAAAAATTAACTCCTCTTAACAGCAGCACAAGTTAAAGATGGTTGTACATCGGCTGATTGAGACGCAATTAACTCAATTTTGTCGCCAGCATTGCGATTTGGAACTATAGCGGTTCTCGGTTGAGTAAGGTACATAAAACCTCACCCCCTTCCCCTCTCCTTACTAAGGAGAGGGGTGTCCGGAACTCCCAGGGTGAGGTTCTGTATTGCACCCAACTGAAAACCGCTATATTACAGGAATATCTTCTAAGCGATCAAGTGGCAAAGAACTAAGACATAGGCGTGAAAATGAATTATGCTTTGTCCACAAGGGTTGTAGAGACGCGAAATTTCGCGTCTCTACAACCCGGAGATGTCTATTGGGAGTTTGTGCGATCGCTTGCTGATAGTTCCACAGCAGGCGTTGCGACAACAAAGCCCAATGTGACTAATTTAGGTCATTTTTGCCGCATCAGATTTTGTAGTATTTATACTGAGGGCAAATGCAAATAATGTATCTTAATTTTATTACAGTGCGTCACTGAATGATGAAAAAAAGCGAGAGCTTAGTTTCTCAAAATCATCGAAGGTGAAAATGTCTACCAAAATAGAGTTTTGATAACTCTAAAACAAATCAAGATATCTCTTAAGCTAATTCATTACAAATAGCTTCAAACTAAGATATATCAATTTCAGTTAATAGCTTTGCTTGTCTGTGAATCATATTATTTGAAATTTTAGTTTCACAGGCTGAGGCAATATCCGCATTAACTCCTGCGGTAAAAGTAGGAGCGTTTCCTCATGAATAAATGAACAAAAAAATGAACGACTCTAGAAAAAAAGCTAATCCAAACGTGAATCAAAAACAATCAACATACTATCGCTCATTCGTCACAGCAGTATTACTTGCTAACAGCTTATTCCAATTTGTAGCGCCAGTACTAGCAGAAGGAACTCTGGCAGGTCAATCTATTAGCAACACCGCGACTGCAACCTACGAAGACCCATTAGACCCAGGTACAAAAATAAATACTACCTCTAACACCGTTGTGGTGACAGTGGCAGAGGTAGCAGGTATCACCGTTACTGCATCGGGCATTACAGATTCTACTCCAGCAACTCCAGTGTCAGTCGGCGATACAGTTAATTATACTTACACAATTACAAACGTCGGTAATGACCCCACCAAATTCCGTATTCCTAACTTAGCAAAAGTCACAGGTCCCGGTGTTGCTGGCACTTTGGAAGTCAGCACAGATGGTGGTACAACCTTTACACCAATCTCTGGAAGTGAATTAATTACGGGTTCTATTCCTGCTGGTGGTTCAGTTCAAGTTCGCGTACCCGTCATTGTCCAAGTTGGCGCACAAGCTAACGATATCATCAACGTCACCCTTGGTGATACCCCAGGTGACGCGCAAAACCAAGCTAGAGACCCGAATGGTGGTGACGTTTACACCGTTGATAACCCTGATACAACACCCGCACCCGAAGTTGCAGGTACACCAGTTAACGGTGTTCGCGAAGCTAGTGCAACTCAAAAATCAACTGTTAACCAATCGGTAAAAACCTACGCACTCGCAACAGTTCTCAAAACCCGTAGCGACTACAACAACAACGCTGGAACCCCAGCTATTGACGACGATAAATTAACCTACGGTTTAAGTCTGCGAGTTGAATTAAACGACCCCACCGGAAACGGTATCACTCCCGCACCATTAGCTGGTACGCTAGTCAAAGGTTTGGGTACGCGTATCTTAGTATCTGACGCGATTCCCGCAGGTACAGAACTTGCAGTAGCACCTACACCTCCTCCAGGTTGGCAAGCTGTATACACAAATGATGCAGTTGGAACCAACGCCAATGCTGCAACTTGGAGTTTGACACCACCTACAACTATCAGTGCTGTTACCCGTATCGGTTTTGTCAACGACCCAAGCGTTGTCACCTCCGTTGCACCTGGACAAACAGTCAATGGCTTTAATGTTCAAGTCAGAGTCAAGGCTGGAACAGCAGCACCATTAACAGTTAACAATATCGCTCAGTTATTCGGTCAAACATCTGGAGTACCACCCGTCGATGCCAACGGTGATGGTGTTGCCGATAACCCAGTTTATGATGAATCCGGTGACCAAAACCCAAGTAACTACGATGGTAGGACAATTCCACCTGGTTCGACCGATGCCAATAATGATGGTATTCCTGAGACACCTTCGACAATTACCGACGGCTCGATTGACACCCCTGCCGAGTTAACAAACGCTGGTACAGACCCAGGTAACAATAACAGTGGTACAGGACCTGGAGGTGAAGCCAACAGCTTTGATCTCACAACACCAGTTCCATCTGCGGTTTTAAACGGTCCCGATCGCGCACCAGATGCGATCGGTCTTACAAACAACAACGACGACTTCACTAACAAATCTTCATTCGTACCTTCCGACAAGAAACCAGGTGATACGATTGACCCATCAGCAGTAGCATTCACTAACACAGTTAAAAATAGCGGTACCGACCCCAGCAGTATTTCGCTTGTTCCCACAGCACCCGCAGCACTTGGCGATTTACCGGTGGATACCGTAGTCACGATTACCAACGGGTCGGAATCTAAGAAGTATGTCTGGGATGGAACGACTTTTGTGTTTGATGCTGATGGCAATCCAACAACAAAAGGTGACCAATCACCAATCAATGCAACTACTCAATACATCACCGTTCCCAATGTTGCACCAGGTGCAACTGTGAACTACGGTGTGGAAGTTAATTTACCCACAGATACACCATTATCTACCGACACAGGAAAAGGCTTCCCCGTACCTATTACAGCATTCATTGATGATGCAACACCTGGTCTGGGCGCTGAAGCTGTAACTGCGAGGAACATCACCATAGATCGCGTGTATACTGGCTTCTTGAAATTGCTCAAAGAATCTCGCGTACTTCCAGGAACTGGTCCTGCTGTTCAAGGAACCGACGGTACATTTAGTGTCACTCCTAAGAAACCTGCACCTGGAAACATTATTGAGTACCAAATCAGCTACAGCAATATTTCCGAAGCACAATCTGGTACTGGTAACGTCACCCTGAAAGCTGACAAAGTAGTGATTGTGGAAGATGGAACCCTCAGCACTGCTGCTGGTGATGGTAAGAATAACTGGGCAAAAGACAACGATACTAGCGGTCAAATCGATACCAGCAACATTGTTGGCACAGCCCAAGATACAGGTGCTTCAACAATTCAATTCTACAGTGGTGCAAGCGGTGCAAACTCTGCGATCGACCAAACTGGTACAACCGTAGATACCGATGTCTCTAAGTACGTCAACACTGTAACTGGTTCTGTTGCACCTGGTGAGACGCGCAAATTTGTCTTCCAACGTAAGGTTAATTAGTTGTAGAGACGTAGCAATGCTACGTCTCTCTAACTGTTTTAATCCTACGTCTGTCCAACTGTTCTATCGTTTCCACAAAGACTATACCGTTCAGTTCCAAATCCTCGTAAAGACGTAGCATTGCTACGTCTCTACAAAAGGCGATTAATAAGTCTGCAATCAATCAATTAAGTATTTTCCAACTTCAAAAGGTTTTTTCCATGAAACGTAGTTATCTATTAGGATTAGGAGCAGTTGCATTAATTGCTAGTGTCCCTTTAGTTGCCCAAATACCCGCAGCTAACAATTTCTTTCAGTCGGGTGTAAACGCGCAAAACATCCAAAAGCAACAACAAGTTAAGCTACAACTTGATGCAGAAAAACAAGTAATTGCCCAAGACCAAAAAGGAAAGCAAACTAAATCCTGGCAAGCGCTGAAAGGTCAAGTAACCGTACAGCCCGGAGATATATTGCGTTACACAATTAGCGGTGAAAATATCAGCGACAAACAAGTTAAGAATTTAACTATTAATCAACCTATTCCTAAAGGTATGGAATTTGTGTTGAAGTCCACAAGTGCAGATGCTAAGAGCAATTCCAAAGTTACTTATAGCATTGATGGTGGACGCAGTTTTGTCGAAAATCCAACCGTGAAAGTAACCCTCCCCAACGGTAAAGTTGAAACCAAAGCCGCACCTGCAAGTGTTTACACACACGTTCGGATGCTAATTCCTTCCGTGGAAGCGAAGAGTATTGTTAAAGGTAGCTATCAGGTACAGGTTAAATAAATTAAGAAAATGTAGAGACGTAGCAGTGCTACGTCTCTACATTCTTTTCCAACAGATGTCTAATACACGTAGAGACGTTCCGGCGGAACGTCTTTACAGGGTTTTGGATTTTACTGCTTTTCTGAAAAACCTAAACCTGAACAACGCACATTTGAAGATATTTAACAAAAATATTTTGTTTTGCTAATCCAAAAAGTGGCATTTTAAAGGAGAAATTTTAAGTGAATCGTCCGCAACGACAAAAGCGAAGATATTTAGAAAGATATCTCGGCAGAAAATGGTTGCGAAGAGTGACTGCAACGATATTAATTGGTAGTGTTTTGCATAGTTTTACAGGCATCACAAATGCCCAACAAACAGAAAATAAAAGTGCCCGTCCAGCAATTAATAACCAAGCAAGTTACTCTTACACCGACCCTGCCAGTAAATTAAAGTTTCAAAGTACATCCAGCCAGTTAAATGCTGTTAGTCAGCCATTACTTGACCCTCTGGGACGAATTTTAGGATGTGGTGGTGAACTTTTACCTGATTATACTGGATTTTCTGTGGGGTTATACGAACCTAATCCCAATGATCCGACGGGAACTGAGTTAGGTAGTTTGGTTTCTCTGACGCGAACTGAGTTACCCGATATTCAAAATAATGGTGTTCCTGGTGGAATCAAACCAAATATTGAAAACAGTAATCCGTATTTTTTAACCAACCAAGAACCACGGGGTACTTATAACTTCTTATTTGACCCGAATAAAGGTCAAATTGCTCCAGGTAAAAGTTATATTTTGGTGGTTAATCCACCACGAAATTCGATTTATACTCAACGACGCATCAAACTACAAATTATTGATAGTACTGGTGGAATTGGAAATAGTGTTGTTCGCTATACGGCAACATCGCTTGACGGGCAACCGATTACTACTACTGGTGGTACAAACTTTACCGATACTGTAGCTTTTGTCCCAAATGCGGAAACTGTTGGACTTGATTTATTAGCATTCCAGTTTACAACGGGTATGTGTCAACCCAACCAAGTACAAATTATTAAATCAGGGGACAGGGCAACAGCTGAACCTGGGGATACGGCAATTTATCGTCTGTCGGTCAAAAATCTTTCCGATGTTGGTTTAAATGGCGTTGTTGCTACTGATAACCTACCCTTGGGATTCAATTTTGTATCGAAGTCGGTACGGGGTGAAATCAACGGTCAAGCTGTCAATGTTACGGCTGAACGGCAAGGTTCAACGATCGCATTCCGTACTGATGCTATAGTTCCACGGGGCTTGGTATTAAATATTGCCTATGCAGCACAACTTACCAGCGATGCTGTACGTGGTAACGGTCGGAATACGGCAATTGTCAATGTGAAACGTGTTGATAATGGCTTTGCTGCGAAGGATGGACCAGCGATACACGAGTTAAAAATTAGACCGGGAATTACGTCGGATTGCGGTACTATTATCGGTCGCGTATTTGTCGATAAGAACTTTGATGGGGAGCAACAATCAGGGGAGCCAGGTGTGCCAAATGCGGTAATTTACATGCATGATGGCAATCGTATTACTACTGACCCCAATGGCTTATATTCTGTAGTGAATGTGCTGCCAGGAAGTCATACAGGAGTTTTGGATTTAAGTAGTCTCCCTGGTTATACTCTTGCACCTAATACCAAATTTAAAGAGCGTAATAGCCAATCGCGTTTGGTGCGATTGGAGCCAGGTGGTACGGTACGCATGAATTTTGCAGTCACCCCCACTTTTCAGGAGGAAGGAAAATGATACATAGACTGCATATTTCATCGGAAGAACCTAATAGGGAAACAAAGTGTAGCCCTAAGGAAGCGTCTCAACCTCACGCAGAGACACAAAGTAGCAAAGAGGAGATGATTTTGCCTCTGTTTCGTTATGAGGTTGTGAGTGTTGCTGCTCCTGTTGAGGTGAAAGCTAAAAGCAAGCGATTCTTCAGAGGAGACGCTACGCGATGTTCCCAAGGGGAACCGCGCAAAGCGCGATTCTCCACAGGAGACGCTACGCGAACGCAACTTGCGTTTATAAGTGTATTAGCTGGTGCGTTTAGTTTGGTTTTAGGTCCTAATTTTGCCAAAGCACAATCTCTCGATTCTCCTGATAATTCGCTCACTGCTGAATCTAATCAAATATTAAAAGATAATTTATTAACGAACCGCACAGATACAGAGTACAAGGAGGAGAAGAAAGAGAAGGAGGTAATTTTAGACCAGAAAGCTGACATAAGCTTATTTACAAATGATCAAACGAGTGTTTCTCCAGAAGTTGAGTTTACACCTGTAATAACTAATTCCAGCAGTAAGTCAACGACTGAAAGACTGGAAAATGCACTCAATCAAAAACAATCAAAACAAGCTATTCAAACTTTTCAACCTGCTGAGAATGTCAAGTTACCTGCTGGTTTGCAGAGATTAACTGAGAATAGGAAAGAAAATATCACGCAGAGTCCCACAGACGAGAAGAGAGAAGAAAAGCAAATTTCTCCCTCTCCTTCCCCAACTCCCCTAACTTCCCCTATTCCCCAAATTAAAATCCTCACTCCTACTCCTGATTCGGTTGCTGATATTCCCGCAGCTACGGTTGTTTTACAATTCCCGGTGAATGCGAATATTGAGTTGCGGGTAAATGGTCAGTTGGTAAATCGCGACTTGATCGGACGAACGGAAACTGACCCCAGCACTAATTTGGTGACGCAGACTTGGTATGGTGTTTCGCTCAAAGAAGGCGAAAATATCATTACGGCACAGATTGCAGGTACACAAGAAGCCACATCTACTATAAAAGTTGAAGTTAGAGGTGCGCCAACAACTTTAACTTTAGATACTGTTGAAGCTCGTATTCCTGCGGATGGTCGTTCGATTGCAACGGTTAAAGGACAATTAGTTGATGCTAATGGCAATCGGTCGAATAGAAATGCAATTGTTACTTTAAATGCGACTTCTGGGGAGTTTGTTGGGGTTGATTTTAAACCAGATCAACCTGGTTTTCAGGTGGAAGCGAAAAATGGACAGTTTACTGCGACGCTGAAATCTGATTTGAAAGCGCAAACTGTGCGGATTCGGGCAACTACGAATGATTTGGAAGCTTATACGCAATTGCAATTTGAAACAGCTTTGCGTTCAAGTTTGGTGACTGGTGTTGTCGATTTTCGTTTAGGTGCGAGGGGAACTGATTATTATGGCAGTTACCGCGATTTCCTGCGTCCTGATAAAGATAAGAAGACTCAGTTAGATTTCAATTCATCAATTTTTGCCACTGGTGCCATTGGTGAATGGTTGTTTACTGGTGCGTTGAATACTTCCCGTTCTTTAAATGAGGATTGTAATTGCGATAATCGTTTATTTAGAACCTATCAATCCAATGAACAGAATTATCCAGTTTATGGAGATAGTTCTAAAACTGATGTTGTTACACCTTCAACAGATAGTGTGTTCGTGCGGTTTGAACGTTCTCCAAAGATTCCTGGTGCTTCATCTGACTATGCAATGTGGGGTGATTACAATACTGAAGAATTTGCTCGCAGTTCGCAACAGTTTACTGCTGTAACCCGTCAGTTGCATGGTTTTAAGGCAAATTACAATTTAGGAAACTTTCAAATTACAGGTTTCTACGGTAATAATGTTCAAGGATTCCAACGTGACACGATCGCACCTGATGGAACAAGTGGTTTTTACTTTTTGTCACGACGCATTTTAGTTCCTGGTAGTGAAAATGTTTTCTTGGAGTTGGAAGAACTCAACCGTCCGGGGACTGTATTGGAACGCAAACAATTAAATCGCGGTGCTGATTACGATATTGATTATGACAGAGGAACAGTTTTATTCCGCGAACCGATTTTGCGAACTGATATTGGTAATAATGGTGAAGTCTTAGTACGTCGGATTGTCACTAGCTATCAATATGATAGTCAAGATTCTGAAAGCAATATCTATGCGGGACGTTTGCAATATAATCTTGCACGGGGTTTAAGGAATGAAAGTTGGCTAGCTGCAACTTATTTAAGAGAAAGCCAAGGTGTACGTGATTTTGAGTTATTTGGTGCAGATGCTTTAATTTCCTTTGGTTCCCAAGGTAAATTTATTGCCGAATTTGCGCGATCGCGTAACAATTCTGACTTGATGGGAAATGTTAGCGGTGATGCTTACCGTTTGGAAGCGGAAGGAGAAATTTTCAAAGGTTTACAAGGACGTGCATATTACCGTTTTGCTGATACCGGATTCGCGAATAATGCCACAATTAGTTTTGTTCCTGGACAGACTCGCTACGGCGCACAACTAACGGGTAAACTGTCGGCAAGTACGAATTTACGCTTGCAATACGACCACGAAGACAACTTTGGCATTGCACCGCAACCATTAAATACCTTTCAAGACTTATTTACACCCCGCATCGAAGCAGTTCCCGGTAGCAAAGTCGATAATTCCCTGACAACCATATCTGCGGGTATCCAACAAAGATTCGGTGGTAGTATCTTTGATTTTGATTGGATTCATCGAGATAGAAAAGATAATATTCCCAACAGTGCATTAAGCAGTACATCAGACCAACTGCGATCGCGTCTCACTGTCCCAATTGTTAATAATCTCACCTTCCAAGCACAAAACGAACTTACCCTATCTTCCGAAAAAGACACCGTTTACCCCGATAGAAGCATTTTCGGCTTAAATTGGGCAGTAGTTCCCGGAATTAATGTTTCTCTAGCGCAACAGTTTTACAGCGGGGGACAGTTTGCAGGTAATTCTATTACATCCCTCAGCGTTAACGGAGAACGCAAACTCGGTAGCGACACCACAATTACGGGACGCTATTCGATATTGGGAGGAGCAAACGAACTCACAACCCAAGGTGCGATCGGTCTCAACAATAAATGGACAATTTCCCCCGGTTTGCGTCTCAACCTTGCATATGAACACGTTTTTGGTAACTTCCAAGCACGTAACGCAACCGGACAGCAATTTGCCCAACCTTTCACCGCTGGACAAGCAGCTTCCTCCATCGGCTTTAATGGTGGCGATAGTTACAGTGTTGGCTTAGAATATTCTGACAATCCCAACTTCCAAGCAAGCGCTAAATACGAACATCGCACCTCTTCCGCAGGTAGCAACACCGTAATTACCGCAGGCATAACAGGCAAAATATCACCAGCGCTCACCGCATTAGCTCGTTACCAACAAGCAAATGCATCAAACCAGAGATTAACAGGATTAGGTGACATTGCCAACCTCAGATTTGGTCTAGCATATCGTGACCCCAGTAACGACAAATTTAATGCGCTATTACGGTACGAATATCGCAAAAACCCCTCTGTGATTCCCGATACAATCTTATTCGGTAGTGGCACGGGTTCCGAAGACCATACATTTGCTGCCGAAGCCATTTACGCACCCAATTGGCAATGGGAATTCTATGGTAAATATGCCCTTCGCAACAGCACCTCATACTTGGCAAGCGATTTAATCGGTAGCACTAGCATAAATTTAGCACAAATGCGAGCTACGTATCGTTTAGGATACAGCATGGATTTAGTTGGTGAGGCAAGGTGGATTGGTCAATCAGACAACACCGAAACCGGATTTGTTGTGGAAACAGGTTACTACCTCACCCCAAACCTGCGACTTTCTGCTGGTTACGTCTTTGGTAAAGTCGATGACCGGGACTTTTCTGGTACGCGATCTGCCGGAGGTGCATACTTAGGACTAACGGTTAAGCTGAACGAACTATTTGACGGATTTGGACTGCAAAAACGTCCACCCAGGCAGCAAAAAGAGTCAGTAGTGCAAGCTCTCCTAAAACACAAAAATCAACGTAGTTCGCAGCAACCCAAAAGTGACGGTATAGGGATATGAAGCATCAAAATAAGGAACCTCTCCCTGACTTTGACTTGTGTCAAAGTCGTCCCTCCCCTGCGAGGGGAGGGAAAAAGATAGGAAGTAATACAAACATATTTGATTCCCCCTTCCCTTGTAGGGAAGGGGATGCGATGACGCAAGTCAGCGCTGGGGTTAGGTCATTCAGTGGCAAAATGAAAGGACGACTTACTTTATTTGTTCTTCCTTATTTCTTATTCGCTTTTATCCCTAATGTTGCTACAGCACAGACTCAAAATTCTTTAAAAATAACAGTAAACAGCAACCAAGATGAGATAAAGCCGGATGAGAGTGTGACATTACGAGAAGCGATCGCACTCACCAATAATACCCTATCAATAGATAAACTTAGCGATCGCGAAAAAGCGCAAATTCAACCAGCAAGTGGAAATTCGCTCATTGAATTTAACCTACCTGGGGGACAAACAACAATCCAACTAACCGAGATATTACCAGCTTTAACATCAGAAGGTACTATCATCGATGGAACAACCCAACCAGGATACGACACCACACAACCCGCAAACGCTAAAGATTTCGTCCCAGCATTACCCACACGTCCAGTTGTCGCAATTACCCCGGCACCTGGAAAAGAAGTATTTCGCGGATTATCTATAGTTGCAGATAACATTACCATTCGCGGATTAAGTTTATACGGCTTTACTTCAAAACATCAAATTACTGCCAGTCTTCCCCCTGCTGATATTTTCATCGCATCCAGCGACATCAAAAACCACACCAAACCACCCAAAAATGTAGTTATCGAAAACAACTGGTTGGGAATAACACCCGACGAAAAAATGCCGGAAACTACATCTGCATTTGGGGTATCGGTATTTAATGCAGTGGGGACAATTATCAAAAATAATCGCATTTCCTACCACGATGGAAGCGGAATTATTACCGGATTTCGGGGGGAAGAAACGCAAATTATCGAAAATGTGATTATAGGTAACGGTTTAGCGGGAATGCCAGATGCTATCCGCTTGGATGGCAAAGTAAATAAATCAGAAATTCGTGCTAATTTGGTTTGTGCAAATGATGGTAGTGCTGTATTTCTATTCAAACCGGAAGGTGCAGTAGAAATTAAAGATAACGACATCAGATACAACGGAAGACGCTTGCGACGTGCAGCAGTTTACTTAATGGGAAGTGACCATAAAGTTAGCAATAATCAAATCACTAACCAAGCGGGTTCAGGTGTAGTTGTCACAGCATTTCCTCCCAGTGGTTCCTTTCATCAGGGTGCATCAGTTCGCAATTTGATTGAAAATAACCGCTTTGCCAAATTAGAAGGACTTAGCATCGACTTAAATACAAGGGGAAATGTTGACGTACAAGACTTTCAAAGAGGTGATGGAAAAAACCCCAAAAGAAACTCAGAAAATCGTCGTTTAGATACAGGAAATGCCGCGATTAATTCACCAGAATTTCTCTCAACAGAATTTTTAAACATCAATGGCAAAATTTACATTGATGGAACTGCCGAACCTGGTTCAGAAGTACAAATTTATCAAGTTGCTGAAGGTGCATTAAATAAAGTTATCGCAACGGTGAAAGCAGACGAAAAAGGCAAATTTGGTGCGATATTAGAGAACTTACAACCGGGAGATATGGTGAGTGCGATCGCAACTCATCCCAAATATGGAACCTCAGAACCAGCATACTCGGCTTTGGTGACATCAACCAACCCTGAAGAAATGGCTCAAATTCGTGCAGATGCCGAACTTTTAGAAAATCATAATTCACTAACAAATCCCACAGGAGAAGTTCCCAACTGTACAACACCCAAACCACCTGAACCCATTCCCGAACCACCAATAGAACCAACTCCAGAACCACCAGTTGAACCAATTCGTCTGCGTGTTCCTAATAATATCCACTATGCGTTAGATAAAGACTTTATTAGCGCTGAAAGTGGAAAGGTGCTAGATAAAATCGTTGCAGTTATGCAGCAATATCCAACAATTGTAATTGAACTACAAGGACATACAGATTTTCGTGCTAGCGATGCGTATAACCAAGATTTAGCATTCCGACGCGCTATAAATGCGAGGAATTATCTCATTAAAAAAGGCATTGCACCAGAGAGAATGACACTTCGTTCTTTTGGGGAAAGAAAATTAATAACACCTGGTAGAGATAGAGTTGAACATGCTTACAACCGTCGCGTTGAAGTGATGTTCTTCGATATTCGCGGTGTAGAAATTATTTTGGAAAGTCAGGATGAGGATTTGCAAATAGAAAAGTAAAGACGTAGCACAAAATAATGTAGAGACGCGAAATTTCGCGTCTCTACAGAATACGACACAACACGAACAATTCCAACTATGAGATGTTGCACAAAATAATCTAGAGACGCGAAATTTCGCGTCTCTACAGAACACGACACAATAGGAATAATTCCAACCATGACCAAACCAAAATTTAAAGGCAAATATCGAATAGAATCCATCCGTCTTCCTAACCGCGACTATGCTGCCAATGGTTGGTATTTTGTAACAGTCTGCACTAAAGATTGCTTTGATTATTTTGGTCAAGTCATGTCAGGTGAGGTAAAACTTTCGGAAATAGGACAAATTGCCCAAAAATGTTGGTTAGAAATTCCCAATCATTTTGAACATACCCAAATTGATACACACGTAATTATGCCCAATCACGTTCACGGGATTGTCATTATCGATAAACCCACAGATGTAGAGACGCGAAATTTTACAGATGTAGAGACGCGAAATTTTACAGATGTAGAGACGCGAAATTTTACAGATGTAGAGACGCGAAATTTTACAGATGTAGAGACGCGAAATTTCGCGTCTCTACAAGGATCAGTGGATGAATCGAATAAATTTGGACCTTTAAAATCAGGTTCCTTACAAGCAATCATTCATGCCTACAAATCTGCTGTAACCCGTCATTGTCGTCACAACAATTATGACCATTTTCATTTTGCATGGCAATCCCGGTTTTACGAACATATTATTCGTGCTGATGGTTCATTAGACAGGATTCGAGAATACATCATCAATAATCCCGCTAAATGGGAACATGACAAAAATAATTCTGCAAATTTATGGATGTAATATTCACGTCTAGATATAAAGACGTAGCAGTGCTACGTCTCTACAAATGGAAAAAATGACATTAAAATTAAGTGATTTTACTTACGAATTTAACCCTTTCGTGTGGGAATACTATTGTCGTAAACATTTTTTATCCGCTTTGAATCTTCTGTAAATTTGAAAACTCAACATTATTACTTGCAAGTTATGTATTTTTATTGGAACTAAATCATGAAATCTTTATTTAAAAATTTAAGAGCGATCGCTCAACCTGGTGGTAAAAGTATTCCAGGCATCAGTGTTTCCCTCTGTACCTCCTTGCTAACTATTAGCGCTAGCGTTGGAATTGGCATTACTTTTAATCCAGAACGCAGTTTGGCAGGTGCTTGTGCAGGTGTATATTCCAGTAGATCTGGTGTACCTACAGCAAGTCAAAGTCAAATTGGTTACTACAATTCAATCACAAAAAGTTATGTAAACATCGCTACTTACAATAGTGGTGGCAACATTAATGCGATCGCCACCCAACCATCAACTGGCAATCTATTTTTCGTGAATCGGGATACAGGTAGAACAGTTGTTTACAATCCAAATACAGGCAGTCAAACCACTCTAACAGGAACTCTTCCTGGTGACACCACTACTATCATCGGTGCTACATTCAATCCCAGCGGCAAATTATATGTTTATTACTCAAACAGAACATTAATTGAAGTCAATCCAACTACAGGCAGCCAGACAGGCTCCACGATAAGTATTAGTGGTATTCCTGGGAATAATGATAATGATCCTGGACCTAGAATTACTAACGGAGATATTGCGATTGGCACTGACGGTGTTCTTTATGCGGTTGGTGACACTAGCAGCAGTGGTGGTAGCTACACTTCCCAGCTTTATTCAATTGCTATTTCTGGTACTACAGCCACAGCAACAGCAGTTAATGGAAACAATCTGATTACAGGAGTTAGTGGTGCTGCGGTTAATGGTCTAGCGATCGACCCAGCTACAAATATATTTTATATTAGTACTAACAATGGAACTTATCAGTTAAACTTCGCTACAAAAGTTGGAACTCAACTTACTAGTGCTGTTGGAACGAACGACTTAGCTGCTTGTGGTTCCCCAGCACCGGATTTACCCACCATTAATAAGTCATTTAGTCCAAGCACCGTAACAGGTATACCTGCGACTAGTACTCTGACACTGACTCTGGGTAATACAAATTCGGTTCCTATTTACCTGATACAAGCATTAACCGATAACTTTCAATCTGGTTTAACTGTTAGTACTCCTAGCGGGTTAAGCGGTACTTGCACAACTATTCCCGGAAATATAGTTACAGCAACAGCAGGAAGTGGTTTAATTAGCTTAAATGATGGGTTCAAAATTCCTGCTGGTGGTTGCAACGTTTCTGTCAATGTCACAGCTAATAGTGCAGGTACTTATACGAATAGCATTGCGGCTGGAGCTTTGAAAACTATTGCAGGTGACAACGCTAATGCTGCTAGTTCTACTCTTGTAGTGGCTACTACTTACACTATTTCTGGTACGCTATACAGAGACAACAACAGCAACAATACTAACGACAGCGAACCAGCCTTAGCAGCCAACGTCACCGTCACCCTTTATAATGACGCGAACGCTAACAATACTATTGATGCAGGTGAACAAGTTGGAAGTCCTGTTGTTACCAACGCTAGCGGTCAATACAACTTCGCCACCGTCCCCGCAGGTACTTACAAAATCAAGGTAGATACCGCTGATACAGACATTCCGGCTGGATATACCTTGGGGACAGCGAATGACATCACCGCCACAGTAGCAAGCGCCAATGTCACAGGTAAAGACTTTGGTTTTGACATTGCCGCTGGTTTCTGCAATTTGGGAGATGGTACAGCCGACGCAGCGATCGCAAACTATATCAGTTCTGAAGTCACAAACAATCTTACCGCCACTCGTTCTATTACAGATACTTTAGATGATGCTTGGCGCACGGCGACAGGTGGTTCGTCGAGTGGTACTGTAACACCTTGGTTCGGCACCGCTAACACACCAGGTAGTGTCAGCAACTTCATTTATCTCGATCCCGCCACATCGAGCAGCGTAAATGCGACTGTAGAGTTGGTGCTAGTTAATATTAGTGGATTAACCAATTGTGGGGGTATCTCTAATACTACATCCTCAACCCCAGTACTAAGTACTAGCCCTGCTTTACAGGATACTTCACCACGTCCTAGCAGCTTATACAACAGTGCTAATCAACCTGCTTTTTGGAATCAGACGATTGTATCTGGTAATGATAATCGCCGCTTTGCCGCCCGCTTTACCTTTGATAAACCTGTCAAGTCCTTTGGCGCTTGGTTTGGCGATTTAGAAACTCGCACTGCAAACGGCACTCCAGCAATTCTACGACTGCTTGATGCATCGGGAAATCGAATTGGTAATGATATTCCCATACAACCTACAGATTTGTCTGATGGCACTCCCCCAGACCCGGAAGCAGTTGACCAAACTAAATGTGGTTCCTCTGCTAATAATATTGGGTGTGGGAATTCTTCTACTCGGTGGGTGAGTTTTGTGGATAATAACTCTACGCCGCGCGTCAGTCAGGTATTAGTCATCGTTGGTGATGATGACTTTAACGACAATGGTGACACTGAGATTCTCAGCTTTATTGGGGCAAATATTCTTCCAGCAGTTGCCTCTAACCCCAATGTGCTGCTGGTTAAACGTATCACCAGCATCAACAATAGTACGACAACCAGGGGCGGTGATAACCTGGCAGTCTACAAAGACGAGGCTAGTAATCCTTACGATGACAACCAAATTACCGTCACAAGTCCCAATCCACCGACTACTCCCGCTGATACTGACAAATGGGTGGATGCAGATAATAACGGTGAACCCGATTTAATTGGTGGTATCAATGGTGGTAACGTGCGTCCCAGTGACGAAATCGAGTACACCATATATTATTTGTCCGCAGGTGACACTACTGCAAATAATGTTTTGATATGCGATCGCGTTCCTGATAATGCCACTTTCATCCCCACTGCATTTAATAGTTTCCCCACCAAAAATACAACTGGTCTTCCAAGTGGCGATCGCGGTATCATTTGGCAAAACAATGGTGCAACTGAATCCCTAACTAATGCCAGCGATGACGATACAGCAGAATATTTATCCCCAGGTGTTGACCCCACGATTAAGTACCCAGGTATCAAATGTGATGGGTCCAATACCAATGGTGTTGTAGTTGTGAATTTGAGGAATTTACCAAATGCGATCGCACCAGGTACACCAATTAATTCATACGGATTTATCCGCTTCCGGGGAAGAGTTAAATAAAGTGTCTGCAACAATAGACAAATGTAGAGACGTAGCACTGCTACGTCTTTGACAAATGTAGAGACGTAGCACTGCTAGGTCTTTAGGGGTTTTGGATAACGCAAATTAATGAAAAGTAGAAGAGTGCGCTTCTTACCATACTTTATTTAAATTCAATTCAAACCCAGGTAAAACATCTTCACCGGATACAGTTATAGGAGATTCTAATATTTCTACCTCTTTCCCTAAACGAAAAATTTCTACTGTTTTATTCTTCGGATCAAGTAACCAACCTAAACGAACACCATTATTAATATACTCTTGCATCTTTTCTCTGAGTTTTTTCAGAGAATCACTACTAGAACGCAATTCCACGACAAAATCAGGTGCCAGAGGCGAAAATTCTTCTTCTTGTTGAGTCTGAGTTAAAGCCTCCCATTTTTCATTACTTACCCAAGAAGCATCAGGTGAGTAAACTGCACCATTAGGGAATGTAAAACCACTGGAGGAATCAAATACAAGACCTAAATTTGTGCGATCGTTCCAGTTCCATAATTGAGCATTCAAACCAGAGTTTTTCTTACCTGTCCACGGATATGTTGGAGGCATAATTATCACTTCTCCAGTTGCGGTACGTTCTAACTGCAAATTTTGATTGGCTTGACAAAGTTCATAAAACCCCTCGATACCCAGATTGGGAATATTCAAAGTGATAGCGTTCATAAGCTTTAAGAGTGAGGTTTTGTTCTTATACTAATTCCCTTGTAGAGACGTAGCAATGCTACGTCTCTACGTCTTTTCTACTCCTATGTCTAATGCATAAACATACTCACTCATTAGTTAATAAGTAAGTAGGCGAGAATAAATCAAAGTAGATTAAGTTAAGTAATGTAAAAAATATTGAGATTATTTCGTAGTGAGGACTTTAGTCCTCAAATGAGGGCTGAAGCCCTCACTACAAATTAAGCAAGAAAATTTAACGTTGAGGAGACACTTCCACAGGAGGAATTTGTTGCAACCAATCCTTACCTAGCTGTATAGTGACATCAGAGCCGAGATTACCAGTACTTTCTACTCGCACTTCTCCAAATCCTAAAGAATTGCGAATCGATTCGGCGCTGTTACCGTCTCCTTGTTGGGCGACAATGTGTGTCACTTCTAGAGGTTCACCCCAAGACTTAGACACATAAACATTGCGATAACCAGCTTTTTCGAGGCTTCTAATTAAAGGTCGCATTTTTGAGCGATCGCCACCTGTGCTATCCTGAATTGCGATTCGCAATGAACCTGGGTCAGTCGATCGTTGCTCATGTGGGGCATTCACATCAAAGTTTTCAGCCATCATAGCCGCAATGCGATCGCGGTTTGGCAACCAATAACTAGCATCAAATTCACTCTTTTCGCTAAAGCGACCAGGTACCATCAACATTTGCATATTCGAGCGATTTGTTCGCGCTCCATAACCTATTAGGGCTAATAACTCTTCAACAGTTAAGTTGGTGTCGATATGCTCTTTAACTACATCAAGAACTTTAGGCAATTGAGCTAGTGTAGTTGGGTTGAGGCTTTGATCCATCAATGCCCGCATTACCATTTGCTGACGCTGAATTCGACCAATATCGCCATTTTCATCATGGCGAAAACGCAACATTTGTAAGGCTTGATCGCCATTTAAATGCTGCTTCCCGGCTTTCAAGTTGATGTACAAGTGCTGAGAATCATCTTGGTATTTCATATCTTTGGGAACGTAAACCGTCACCCCTCCCAAGGCATCGATCAGCTTACCAACTCCCAAAACGTTAATTCGGATATAGCGATCGATTCCCACGCCGTCCAAGAGATTACTAACGGTTTTCGCAGTTAAAGCTGGACCACCATGAGTATTTGCCGAATTAATTTTTTTAATACCATACCCCTCTATTTCTGTACGGGTATCTCTAGGAACAGAAAGCATAACTAATTTTTTCTTCTCTGGATCGAATTTGATCAAGAGCATGACATCCGCAAGACCATCAAAGGAGTTTACTTGAGGCAAGTACCTGAGATTTTTAGTTTCGGCGGGAGCGTTTTGAGTATCTGGTGGGAGTACGCTCATTCCCATAACTAATATATTAACAGGGCGAGTTAATTGAGAGAATCGCAGTCCTTGTCCGGAGATGCGATCGCTATCAAAAACTGCCGCTTCCTGGGCACTTAAAGAAGCTTGCATCAATGGCGTACTCGTTAAAGAAACTGCCAATAACGCCCCCGCAGTGGCTGATACCATCGCAATACCGCTCATCCCCACCCAAAACCACAGCCAGCGTCCTGATTTGGAATTTTGAGAATTATTTTTACTTGATGTATGGTCTTCTTGCGCCGAAGTTCTTTGAATGGTCACGGACTTCCTCACACTTACTGATAAAATTCGGTAAATTTGTTACTTCAAAGCCGACAAATCAACCCATAATAGCTAACCCTTAATTATCAGTGCTAACTTTTCTGGTTTAGTGTTAACCAAAACACTTATAGGAGTATTTCTCCTTCTTTTCGGCAAATCCGGAGACGTTTTCTTGAAGTATGGCAACATTAAACCAGATTTGACTAGACCTGTTGGTAAAGAATATGTAGTTTTTTAAAAGATGCGTATAAATACGTAGTACCACCTTCCATCCTAAATTAAATTAAGACAAATATTTCTTAGTAATTCGGTTGGCAAAACGACTAAACCCTGCTGAATGATTAGATTTGCCTTGAACTGTACGAACAATTAACCAGGCACTAACCAAAAAGTAACCAGAGGTGAGAAAGCTATCCAGGAGCAACAGCCGCAAGCTGAAAAATTCTCCGGTAACCGCTCCGGTTCCTAATAAGATATATCCCAAAAGCCAGGTAAGTGCCAGGGTAATTGACAGACGACTAACATTAAGTTGTTCCCGACTGCCTTGACGACAATAGAGAGTCCACAAGGAGGGGAAAAACCCGATGACCGGAACTAAATATAAAATTAACGATAAGGGAAAAATGTTGGCATCCTCACTGGGGATGAAAAATAAGGCTGATTTTTCTTGACTTTCTGACACAGTTGATGAGTCATTTGGTGGAAAATTATTCATTTGGGTAAGTGTAATCCTAAACTAGAGAGATGTATGTTGGTGGTGTAGTCAGAGATAATAAGTTTTAAAGAATGATTTAATTTAGTTTTATCCCGCAATCGGCTGTGATATGCAGACACGCAAGCTTCTTAACTGGTGGCAAACACTAAAACCAATAGCGCGATTCGGTGCGATCGCTCTATTCGCACCGCTACTCGTCCTTAATGGTTGGGCGATTTCGGCAATTTTTAATTACTTTCACTCCTTGATAGTTATTTTAGTCGCAGCCTCAGTTTTAGCCTTTCTGCTTAACTATCCTGTGAGTTGGATAGAGCGTCAAGGTGGCAGACGGGAACAAGTTGCTATTTTAGTCTTTTTACTTGCTTTATCAATTTTATTCGCGTTAGGTGTGACGCTGATACCGCTAGCTTTGACGCAAGCGCAGCAACTAGTTGCGCGTTTACCGGAGTTAATTGACTCTGGACGCTCTCAGTTAATGCTGTTGAACGACAAAGCAGATAGTCTTGGTTTCCCAATTAATCTTGAAGCTTTGGTAGTACAAATCAACGATCGCGTTAAAGGACAATTACAAGCGATCGCTTCACAAGCCCTCAATCTAGCTGTAGTTACTCTCACTAGCCTGCTAGACTTTCTCTTGACAATGGTTTTGACTTTCTATCTGTTGCAGCATGGTGATGAACTCTGGCACAGTTTGGTAGATTGGTTGCCTACCAAATTCCGCGATCCTTTTTCTAACACGGTACGCCTCAGCTTTCAAAATTTCTTTATCACTCAGTTGATTATCTCAACTTGTATGGCTTCAGCCCTCATACCAACTTTTCTCTGGCTGAAAGTGCCATTTGGTTTACTGTTTGGCTTAACTATCGGTATTATGGCTCTCATCCCCTATGGCGGTTCTGTAGGTATCGCCTTAACTACTTTACTGGTAGCTTTACAAGATTTCTCGATAGGAATGAGAGCGTTGATTGCAGCGGTAATTGTACAACAAATTCTGGAAAACTTGATTGCTCCGCGAATTTTAGGGAGTTTTACCGGTTTAAATCCGGTTTGGCTGCTAGTTTCGGTTTTGACCGGTGCGAGAGTTGGTGGATTGCTAGGTGTAATTTTAGCTGTCCCAAGTGCAGTTGTAATTAAAACGGCTTTAAGTGCTTTGCGTCCTGTTGTTGGTAGCGATAGTATAGAAGAGGTAAATGCACTTGCTGGTCAAGAAGAAAGCTCAAAACCTGAGTCCAAAAATCTCAGCGTTTCTGAAGCCACATTGCCTTAAGGTAGTCAGCGTCATTCAAAATTCACAGAATGCGTAAATTTCCTACTCAGGACTTACACACGGACTATGTATTTCCGTCCCTATCGACGTGAGGAAGCAATCTCTAAGTCTTGTTTTCTCACGACTAAGTAAGTGAATTTCCTACTGTGGCTCCACAATTGAACCCATAAATAAAACGCTACCTGTTTGATTATCCCTTACCGCACAGAAAAACGGACGGTCAACAATCATCCGAAATGGCTTTGGTTTCTCAACCACTGATGTTGCTACTATCCCCACAGAAGTCGCTGCTGCTGCTTCTGTTCCTTCTTCATTTACCTCAACAAAGGTTTGATGTTTAACTTGGCTGATGGCGAGATTTTTACCCATAGCGGAAAAATTAGCTTTGCCGGTGAAAGCTTCTCCCATGCCTAAATCGCTAAGGGCATCATTGAGCGTAATGTCATAATTGATTTTAAACCGGGGCAAGCGAATAAATCCTTCTTGTTTGCTGAATTGAGCCATCCATTTTTCCCAGTTGTCAGAATTCAAGTTCTCATAAAACGCTTTTGAGTTATTTTGTTTTGGTAAGAAGACATAAAAGCTGATTTTACCGTCTTTGCCGTAAGGTAAACTGACAGCTTGAAATTGTTCATTTTCTAAGTATTTGTAGTCACCCGTTTGCGACATCATCGGGTGTTTTTTTTGTTTGTCAGATTCTATGTAAAAGGGGTATTCAGCGGTTTGCTTTTTATCAAATTCGTTCTTCCAGCTACCTTTGAAGTAGATGGCGTTAATTAGGAATAATACTTGCGAAGGTTCAATTTTTTCAACTATTTTGTTGATTTTTCCATTTGTATTCTCATTTACCCAAGTGTTGATTACATTTGACGAACGAGAGTCTTTAAAGTCCAAATTTGTGACTTTAGCTTGATAAAAGTCTTTGTTTCTTTGGATGAATTCAGATTTAAAGCTAGTATCTTTGTTTGCCCAAAGCGAGTTAGCAATTTTTAGTTGCACTTTCGGGTCGGTATTTTCTAGAAGTGCTTTTAAGGCGGCGTTAGAGGAGTTTATTTCTTCTAAAGTTATGCCTTGGAGTTCTAACGCTTTTGCCATTGCTTGCTGGGTGGAACCACTAGCACCATTGTAAGTCATGGCGAGAGCGATCGCTACACTAGAAGGAGAAACAAAAATGTTATCTTTGCTATCCTTTTTCAAAACTTCGGAAAACAGTTTGAAACCAAATTTTGTATTAGCCGCAACGACTTTTGTATCAGGTGTGACTGTTTTTTTAGTTGATGGTGATTCTGAATTCGCTAAGGGAGATTTCGCGATCGCACTTGTACTGTCATTAACCTGAGAACAGCCTAATACGCCCATAAGCATAACTCCTGCTGCTGCCAGAACATAACGTCTACCCAAGCGCACACCGTAGCGTCTTTGGATAAAATTTTCTTTCACACTATTAAATTTTTGCTGATGCATTCCTCTACCTCACTTGCCAAATATTTTTTGTAAGCTGTCTGTCTAGATTGACGATTATGTGTCAGATGTTAACTATCGCATTAAAAACGACAAAAATATAGAGCGGTTACAGTTTTGGTAACAGCTAAGTAAGTGATAGGAATTAAAGACAACTTGTCAGTTATGCGAATTTTTAATTGCTCATTGAAGCGACAATGCAGATTTATGCTAAATCAGCTTTATTTTTATCGATTTTCTGGTTTTTTCTAAGTTGTATTTTAAACTACGAAATGACAAAAAAGACAAGTTTTTTTGTTGGTGGTAATAAATAAATCTGATAATGGTGTTATGCTTTCTTGGCTTTGTGTTCATGAGCCGGCAATTTTCTGGAAAAATGGTGTCTGCGCTACAGAAATTAGACATCTCCGTAAAAAATGTAGAGACGTAGCACAGCTACGTCTCTAGGGGTTCTGGGTCACGTATAATAAAAGAGCGGTCGATGTCTAATATGTAATGCGATCGCTATTCCTCTAAAAATTAGGCGATCGCATGGATGAATTTTGGGTGTTGCACCAAGGTGCTTAACTGATTGAGTTTATAGGAATGGTATAGGTCATCTATCAATACTGTCTTCTATGACTACCTCCATTGGGTAAATTGTGCAAGAAATAGTGCATAGGGTGAGGAATTGAGGAAGCGTGTAAATTGGGTTACTCGTGACACCAAATGATTGCACACTCTCTTTTCCTCTAAGAATTTCGAGTCTTGAGGTTTCGTGAATGGCAGCAAAGACGTAGCACTGCTACGTCTCTACATTCGCGCTTCTACTTACTAGATACACCCCACCAAGCTAGAGCGAAAGGTTGAACAGATTCGTTTACCTTTTCGCGAAACTGGACGCGGATTTTGTAATTGCCGGTAGCCGGAACAGGGCAGAAGATGTGTTCTACACTATTAACTGGGCTAATAGAGGAGCAAACCACGCCTGAGTTAGAATCTGAAGCATCAGCTTTGACTAAATACAAGTCGAGATTGTTCAAACCGCGATCGCGAAAATTCTCACTGACATCATATAATCCATTTTTATTTGCATCCTCTAGCTCTACCAACCGATCCCAAGCAAGAGTAACAGCAACAAAACTGCCTTGCACTAACGGCTTTGATAAGGTATAATCCATAGGTTCCCCAGAATCCAATGTCCGATAATCCCAACCAATTGCAGGCACGGCAGCAGATGGATTCCATTGACCAGGACTAAATTGGTGGTAGGCACGAAATGCATTTAAATGACCAGATCCCATTTGTGGATCGAGAGCAATTTTTGGATCGCTATAAGCCTCTGATGCCAGCCAGTCGCGATTTTGTTTATCAATTAGCGTCCGGGTCATTCCCAACCGCAAGCCATTACCAGTATCTTTAATTTTGTCTGTGGAATTTAGCAATACAGCTTTCATCACTTCATGACGGCGAGAGGCTATGCTCCAATTTGGTTGTTTTGTCCGCAGTTGTTTGTCGCCAAATTCCTGTAACAACGCAACAGTACCTGCTACATGAGGTGCTGCAAAACTCGTACCCGTGACTTTGTTGAGTTTGCCATCTGGATTGAATAAAGGAATGTTACTTCCAGGAGCAACTAAACTAATAGAAGGACGCCCATCAACATTAAACTCCTTTCCTGCTAGCCTACTTGCTGCTCCTTCGTTAGCAGCAGCCAAATTGGAAACATCAACTTTATTAAAAATACTTTCTCTGCGAGAAGAAAAAGCGACGTTGATTGCATTAAAATTGTCTGTAGGAATAGGAATGCCCCCTTTACCCTGGTTGCCAGCGATCGCATACACAACATCATGAACCCGACTCGACCAGTCAATACATAATGTTAGTAAAGCGTTACCGTCTAAAGTCGCTTCCGGTCGCGGATCGCGGGTGAGAGGTTCCCCAAAACTAAAGTTAATTGCGCGGACATCACCACCATTTTGCATGGCTATGTGCTGCGCCGATAAACACTCTTCTGGCTGACCCATGTTTTTCGTCGAACCTACCGCAGATGAATACAGCCGCGCTCCTGGAGCTATTCCTGGTAAGGCTTTATCTCGACTGACCATCACACCTGCCACATTGTAAGCGTGGGGGTCAACACCAGTATTTGATTTCGCAGGTCCATTGCGTAAAAAGACTCCCGCTAACGATACTGCTGTATTTTTAGACACCGCTTTATCCCAGCCAAACTTTCCTGGACGCCCAATTTCCACTTGACCAATCGCAATCTTGCGACCAGTTAAGTTATATGGAGCTTTTTGTAATCTCAGAGCATCAATACCGTTAGTGCCGATGGAAGTAACTACAGCAGCGAGTGCCGGCGCACCCAAACAAGAAGCACTCAATCCCCAAATTATCCAGGTAAGTTTTTTGACCATTGTCAATTATTAGTTGTTATTTGTTATTTATTAGTTGATGGGCATGGGGCAATTTTGTTGAGGGTAAAAGGGGGAAAGGGGAAGAAAAAAGAAATATTTCTCCCCCCTCCTCCCCTGCTTCCTTGTCTCCCGCTCCTCCACTCCCCCACTCTCCCATGAAATCTATGAGCGTTGGGTCAAGATTTTGTTACCTTAAACAGCAAGAAGGCTCACACTGTACCCGATAGGGTGAGTGTTGAGACGCGAATAATGCGGGAAGCAGAGGTACACCGCATTTTCGCATGAATAGAGAATGTCAGTTGACGACAGTTCTCTGACGGCAGTGCGACAGCGTTCTAAGAGGACATGGAGAAAACTAACGCTCTTCTGGTATCATAAATATTATCTTGACCATCAATGCCATAAGGGAAAAGTTTGTGGGGAAGGTTTCCTTCCACAAAACTTTTCAAGACAGCGCTCCCCCAAGCTAAAAGGTATATGTTGCAAGAAAAAGACTTGGGTCTTGGGAACCAGGACTCCTGCCCTTGGAGGGAATGTAAGACCAATAGAACTACGGAGTCCTGGAGGCTGTTCCCTATGAATTGGGAAGCCTACACTGTACCCCAGGGAGCGTGTAGGTAGTTCACAGACGAGGACGCTTAACAACCCACTAGCCATGACCCAAAACCCATCTAAAAAGCCGATTGTAATTGCCCCATCTATCTTATCAGCCGATTTTAGCCGTCTCGGAGACGAAATTCGCGCCGTAGACGCGGCTGGAGCAGATTGGATTCATGTTGATGTAATGGACGGTCGTTTTGTACCTAATATTACGATAGGTCCTCTGGTTGTGGAGGCGATTCGCCCAGTGACCACAAAGCCTCTGGATGTCCACTTGATGATTGTGGAACCAGAAAAGTATGTTGAAGATTTTGCGAAAGCAGGGGCAGATCACATCTACGTTCATGCAGAACATAATGCTTCCCCTCACCTGCACCGTACTTTAGGGCAAATTAAAGAGCTTGGGAAGAAAGCTGGTGTTGTACTCAACCCTGGTAGCCCTCTAGAGCTAATTGAATATTGTTTGGAACTGTGCGATTTAGTGCTAATTATGAGTGTTAACCCCGGCTTTGGCGGTCAAAGCTTCATTCCTGGAATCGTACCGAAAATCCGCAAGCTGCGCTTGATGTGCGATGAACGCGGTTTAGACCCTTGGATTGAAGTAGATGGGGGACTGAAAGCTAATAATACTTGGCAAGTTTTGGAAGCTGGAGCAAATGCGATCGTTGCTGGTTCAGCTGTGTTTAATGCTCCTGATTATGCTGAGGCTATTAAGGCTATTCGCAGCAGTAAGCGTCCTTCCCCAGAACTAGCAAAAGTTTAGCTGTCTCGCGATGTGCCCCGTCCTTTTATAAAGCGATCGCTTCCTCTATCAGAAATCGCCGATTTGATTAAGTTGGCCCAGAGAGATTATTACGTTGCGGATTTACCAGAGGACTATACAGATACTGGGCAGCCGTTGTATGGATGGATGGGAGCGATCGCACTTTTCTCTGCACGATAAAGAGTAGGACTTATACCAATTATCTAAAATCCAGCTACAGATAACGCCTCTAAAATATCTTGCAGGACAGCATTGATAGCCTGGATTCTCTTCTAAAGATTACACATTTTAAGTAGCTTGGCGATCGCAAAAACCGAAAACTCTTAAGTGTTTATATTTAACGCGAACACCAAGTTACCTGGATTTTTCGTACTACTTTGCATACTACAAATTGACGTGCGGAATGTGGGATAGTAGATAAACAAATAGCGGGACTTAGACATTTTTTTTGGTCAAAAAAGCCTCAAAGCTATACACAGCGATCATGTCGCCTCGATTTAGTTTTTTTTCTTGATATATCAGGGTTCGGGCGATTTTTTGGGGTTTGAGGTATATCCCTTGCCCTGATGATAAAACCCTTGTTAGTGGTAGCAAAGATGAAACAATCAAAATTTGGGATGTCAGCACAGTTAAAAACATTGAAAAGCGATCGCCCTTATGAAAACATGAATATTATAGGTGTCAAAGGCTTAACAGATGCCGAAATTGCCACCCTCAAAGCATTAGGTGCGGTGGAAGATGGGGAAATATAAAATTAATTTGCGATTTCGGGTAGTTATACTGAAAAATTATGTATAATATCTTCAATAGGGGTGTTATACGGAAAGTTTTTTTATATCCTGACAGAAATTGCTTGTAATGCTTATATATCGTTATCGATAAAAAGATTATACGGTAGGTCTCCGTGTAATAAATAGTTACCTGGCTTCATTTTCAGGTTGGGGCATTACAGAGACTCTCTATAGAAAGAGACAATTTTAGTAAACCAAAAAGTTTTTCGTATAAAGTATCTCCAAAGTCCCTTGACTTAAAATATTTAAGAGAATGGTAATCTCAATAAATCCTTTAAAAAATTTTTTTATGGGACTGAACGACGGTTACGCTTTACCAAAACGTCCCAATATCATTAAGTAGGTGCGTGGAAATAAACCACACTTGCTTTGTTTCGGTTAAGAGCGCTAAAGCGCAACTACGAGACAACTTCAGAGGTTTTACATTTCGTTACATAGTTGTAAATTTTCCCGCCAACCTACTTAGCTGAAATACAAAGACTTGATGCGTCCGATGAATATAAGCTTATCTGTACTGCACTACAGCATTGTTATTTAACCTATATAACTTTATCATAAACTCAATCTATGAAAAGTATTACACCTGATGTTTCAGCAAATAGAAATAGTATTTTAGGAATGAAAGTTATAATTTCCCATAACTATTATTTGGATTGTAGAATAGTAATTGAATGGGCAAAGAAATCAGAATCGAAATATATCTGCTGTGCCAATGCACACATGCTTGTAATTGCTCAAGAGTCGAGAGAATTTAGAGATGTAATTACTTCAGCAGATTTAGTCACACTAGATGGAAGACCAGTTTTTTGGTTAATATATGTAAAAAACATACTCTATTATTTTCTTGGATACTCACCCTTGCAAAATAACAGAATCATGCAGTTTTGTGGTCGAGATGTCATGGAAGAAACTATTAAACTTGCTTCTGCTTTATCAATTCCAATCGGATTTTATGGAAACAGAAAAGAGGTTTTAGATAGTTTAATCTCTAAAATTAAAAACAAATACCCTGAAATAGTTATAGATTATGCATTTTCCCCGCCCTTTCGATCTTTATCAATACAAGAAGAGATGGAAATAGTTTCCACAATAAACAAGTCAAATATTCGCATTCTATTTGTTAGCCTTGGATGCCCAAAACAAGAATATTGGATGTGTGATAAAAAAAATATAGTTCAAGCAGTCATGATAGGTGTTGGAGGGGCATTTGAAGTCGTTGCAAATCCCAATACTCGACCAAGTAAACTTGTACAAAAACTAGGTTTTGAGTGGCTTTTTAGGCTTTCATTAGAACCGAAAAGACTAATTTATAGAAATTTGTATCACAGTCCCAAATTTGTCCTTATACTATCAACTCGGATTATCTTTAAATCAATTAGGCATTTACTTTCTAAAGTCCATATCAAATTTAATATAAGTAGGTGAATGTTAAGCCTTATTAGAATTTAATTTTCTGGATATTCCTATATATTTGAGCAATGAACATGCAATCTAAAATTCTCCATGCTTTCACCATAGATGTTGAAGACTGGTATCATGGCACAAAATATGTGTATGAAAATGTTCGAGAATCAAAAAGACTAGATTATGGTATAAGCTTGCTGCTAGATATTCTTTCGGAGCATAATGTTTATGCAACTTTTTTGTGGTTAGGTAAAGCTGCGGAAGAAAATCCAAAGCTTCTAAAAAAAGTTGCTTCACTTGGTCATGAGATAGGATGTCATGGCTGGAGTCATGAGCCAGTCTGCAACATGAATCGAACTCACTTTAAAGATGAGACTCATCGCGCATTATCTTTACTTTCAGACTTGACCGGGAAAATGATTGTTGTGTATAGAGCGCCTTATTTCTCAATCACACATGAATCACTATGGGCATTACAAGTTCTTGTTGAGCTAGGAATTCAATATGATTCTAGTATTTTCCCATCAAAAAAAGGACGGTACGGAATACCAAATTTTACACAAAGTATTCATGATATCAATACAGAATCAGGCTCCATTACCGAGATGCCTATATCAATTAATAAAGTACTTGGTTTCTCAATTCCAACTTCAGGAGGTGGTTTTTTTCGGCTTTACCCATTTCAAATAACTTATTGGAACTTTCTTTCTGTAGAGAGAAGTGGCAAACCCGTAATTTTTTATATACATCCCTGGGAACTCGATCCTTTACGACCTTTCTGCAATCAGGGCTTTGCAGAATCCTTGAGGAATAAGTTAGGTATTAAATCAACAGAAAGAAAACTAAAAAGTCTTCTGGAAGATTTTTCATTTAATACCCTTAGTAATGTAGCTATCAATTTTAAGCATATCGCAACTTCCACACCCCACATAGGTAAAATGTCTTTCATGACCAGGACTTAGGCAAGTGTCACAATATAATCCTAAGTGTCACATATGAAAAACCCTGGATTTGAATTTGTACGGCTCATTAGATAAGCATCAGACAAAAAAGCTGCTGGTGAGTTAAATTATGTTACAATACCGTCTGCATAATTATACCTAAAGCTAAACCTGTGAATGAAAAGATACTTGTAATAAAAAAGCTTTGCCGTTCTCCTAATCCGCATCTTTGGATGTCTATTCTTAATAATATGTTCGCCGAAATGATTACTAAGGTATCAAGAAATACTTTAAACCAGGCGAGCATCAGAAAGAACAAGAAAGCAGCTAAAACGGAAAAAGCCAAAGTTCTAGTATCCGATTTAAAAAAGAGAATAGAATAATCTGCCATCTTCAACCAAGGAGTTGTCAAGGCTGATAGCAAAAACAAGATAGCTGTGACTGCTGTCAACCAAATATACCAAGGTGAATGTGCTTGGGATATCAGCCAGCCCAAGCTACCGTAGGCAAGCACTACTAACGTTAGGGAAACCCAAGGAAAACTTTTCATACATTGATATGGGTTGATTTCCCATTACCATATCAACTGATTATTCCATAACTATGTGCTTTACTGCAAGGGTCATTTTTTCAGCTACTTGACTTTTATGCTAGTTTATGGATCAAATGTTAGCTTCAACCGATAGTCTCATACTTTAGACATAGGAGTGAAAATGAATTATGCGTTGCCCACAAAGATTGTAGAAACGCGACCGATCGCTTCTCTACATTGTTTCTACGCCGATGTCTTTTGCTCTTCCAAAGAAAGACAAACAAGTTTACAGAGAATTATCACTCAAATTAGTTAAATATGTTCTTAAACATTTGTAAACTATTAGCAGCGATCGTAGCCGCGTGTCACGTCTTGTTAAGGAATTCTCATGAGACAACTTGTTATTGTTGAGCGCGTATGCCTCATCGGTCATATTTTATCCAAGGCTTTTGGATTGCTTGGTATACTGCTGGTCATACCTAATGCCGAAATAATTCTGAATTTAGGCACTGTTGGACAGACTGCTATGCAGTCGAGTATGGCTAACGGCGGTGTGGTTGATATTATATTAGGTACAGTAGCTGTCAGTATTTATGCGTATCGAGTTTTGGGATTGCGAAACTGGTTAGCATTCATGCTGCCATCTGTGTTGATCTCTGTAGGAAGTGAACTGCTGGGAACTAGCACAGGCTTTCCCTTTGGTGACTATAGCTACTTAAGTGGGTTGGGCTATAAAATAGCAGGTTTAGTACCGTTTACAATTCCTATATCCTGGTTTTATGTTGGTCTTTCGGCGTATTTAATCGCTAGAGCCGGTTTGCAAGTAGCTGAAAAACCAAGTTTAGTGCGTCACATAGCCGCTATAGCGGTGGGTGCTTTATTATTCACCTGCTGGGACTTTGCTTTAGAGCCAGGTATGAGTCAAACCGCTTTTCCGTTTTGGTATTGGGAAAAACCAGGAGCTTTCTTTGGGACACCTTACGGAAACTATGGAGGTTGGTTTGGTACAAGTGCTTTATTCATGACTGTAGCAGCGCTATTGTGGAGAAATGCGTCGATAAAATTAGAGCGATCGCAACTCAACGTTCCAATAATAGTTTATATCAGCAATTTTGTCTTCGCTGCCGGACTCAGCTTAGGATCTGGGTTTGCGATTCCAGTTTTGTTGGGCTTTTTTGGTGGTGTAGTTCCAGCTGTAACTCTGTGGTGGAGAACTGCAAATACACTCGCACAACCAGCCATTGAAACAAACACAGAAATGCAAGTGGCTCCAGTCAAAGTTGCTTTGAAGTAAGCATTTTCACATTAGAAGAGGGATGAAAAAGAGGGGGAAAGGTGAAAGGGGAAAGGGTAAAGGAAGAAAAGTTTTTCCCTTTTCCCTTCCTGCTGCCCAATACCCCATTACCCATTCCCTAAGTAAATGTAAAATACTCTCCGCTCTTCGTAGTGAGCGGTTTACCGCTCCTCCCTGAGGATTTTAACGGCTAATCAGGTTACTACGTTAAGGAGCGTTTATTTATGCTCATCTACTTATTACCCATTACCTATTCCCGATTCTTCAATTTTGAATTATTTAACCCTATTTTTGCTACTTCTCCAAGTACCGGCAACAGCAATTTTGCTCTCCCGTCTGCTCAAAGGACCAGGACGCCATCCCCCCATTGAACCACAACAACCAACACCAGAGCTTTTAGGTAGTGTCAGCGTTGTCGTCCCCACACTAAATGAAGCTCTTCGCATTAGCCCTTTGTTGGAATCATTAAGCCGACAAAGTTACGAACTTCGGGAAATTATTGTTGTAGACAGTAAGTCCCAAGATGGCACTCCAGACTTGGTAAAATTGGCTATTCAACAAGATCCCCGTTTTCGCCTGATGACGGATGATCCCTTACCCCCTGGTTGGGTGGGACGTCCTTGGGCGTTGCATAATGGCTTTTTGCATAGTTCAGAGGGGAGTGAGTGGTTTTTGGGGATGGATGCTGACACTCAGCCCGATCCCGGTTTGATTGCTGGTTTGGTAAAGACAGCAGAAGCTGAAAAATATGACTTGGTTTCGCTTTCGCCTCAGTTTATTCTGAAATATCCAGGGGAATGCTGGCTACAACCGGCTTTGTTAATGACTTTGCTTTATCGATTTGATCCCGCTGGTGTGAATACTAAGCAGCCAGAACGGGTAATGGCGAATGGACAATGCTTTTTGTGTCGTCGCTCAGTTTTAGCGGCTGTGGATGGCTACAGCAGTGCTGGAGGTTCTTTTTGTGATGATGTGACTTTAGCTCGTAATATCGCCGCTGAAGGCTTTAAGGTGGGTTTTCTGGATGGTGCGAAGGTGCTAAAGGTGCGGATGTATGAGGGAGCGCTGGAAACGTGGAAGGAATGGGGGAGAAGTCTTGATTTGAAAGATGCATCTTCCCGCGCTCAGTTGTGGGGGGATTTATGGCTACTTTTTGCAGTCCAAGCTTTACCTCTACCAATCGTCCTAACTTACCTCTTTCTCTCCCCCCCTCTCCCCCTCCCCCTCCCCCTCCCCCTCCCCCCCTCCCCCACTCCCACCCTCCTCCTACTGGGTTTGAATGGATTTCTGCTGGTAATTCGCTTTGCTTTATTATGGGCGATCGCACCTTCTTACGATCGCAAAACTGCTAATGGTGGCTGGTTATTCTGGCTTTCCCCTTTAGCCGATCCCATAGCAGTGCTGCGAATTTTCTTATCTGCATTTCGTACTCCCCGCGAGTGGAGGGGACGCAAGTATAGTTAGGAGCAACCGTCGTAGAGACTTCGGTGTGGTAAAGACGTTCCTCCAGTCGTAGAGACGTTCCGCCGGAACGTCTCTACAGTATTGACATCACTCCTCAGTTTCACTTTCCACGCGATCGCCTCTTTCCAATTCCCAGAGAATTTGATTGCCTTCTCGTCGTACCCGTGAGACAATCCAGTTGCGCCAACGCCATTGATCTCCTCGACTAGTGACAGCGCTGGGGTGAACATCCATTAAATCTGCTAGTTCGGAACTGGTGATTAAGTAGCCTTTTGTGGCTATTTCGTCGGCGATGTGCAGAGTTTCAACTAAGTTGCGGAGATGCTCCACCCTCATCTCTGGCGGTTTTTCTTCGATTGCAGTGGCTGTAGGTGGCTCCATAATTGTTGTATCTGTTGCAATACTGATTTCTTGTTTGCTTTTGTTAATTATTGTCGAGTTTGTATCACAATCAGATATTTTTGCTACATTTATCTCCCTTGTTTGCGTTAAGGATTGGTGAGAATGGGTAGAAGCAAGTTGTTTGAGGGATGGGGTTTTGCCAGTAGCGTAGGCACGAGCAATTACATCACACCGTTCGTTACCTATGTTACCAGAGTGACCCCGGACGTGTTCCCATTTTACTTTGCGACTGTTGAGTTCATCTAGTTGTTCCAGAAGGTCTTGATTTTGGACGGGGTTGCCATCGGCTTTTTTCCAGCCTTTTTTTTTCCAACCTTTTACCCACTTGGTAACGCAGTTGATTAGGTATTCGCTATCGGTATAAAGGGGAACGGGTTCTTTTTGCCCAGATTCTTCTAAGAATTCTAGAGCAGCGATCGCAGCTTGCATCTCCATTTTATTATTGGTGGTATGGGGAGAGCGATCGCCCATTTCGTAAACTGAGCCGTCGGTAAAATAAACGACTACACCCCAACCACCAGGACCAGGGTTGCCAGTGCAAGCGCCATCAGTGTATATACTTTGAATTGTGCGTTGAGAAGACATGGTTAAAATATCGAACCGCGAAGACATGTTCACGAAGTGTCACGAAGAGAAGGATGCAAAGGAAGAAGTTATTTGATATCCGCGAAATCACCCATAATAAAAAAAAGAATCCCTGGTTTGACTACGCAAAACCTGTCCCTCTCTGACTCGGAGACGGACAGACTTGAACGTCCGTTCAAGGCAGGGAGAGGTCAATTCGGGAATTACGGTTAATTTGCGGGACATGATATTATTAGCGACGAAGGCTGCGAAGCAATATATACGTTAACATGGCAAAAATCAACCCTATGCCTAAACTCAAGGTAAAGATTTGGGTTTGGTAAGTCAGAGGGTTTTGATTTTCGGGTATTTTGGCTAGGATGACGGCAGATCCTAATGCGCCAAGTGATAAATGCGATTTTTTACATCTTGCGTGCTGGCTGCTCCTGGCGTTTCTGTTGCCTCATGATTTACCAACATGGCAAACTGTATACTCGTATTTTCAGCGCTGGCAGCGTCAAGGCGTATAACAAAAAATTTACACAATACTGCGATCGCAAATCAGGTAACTCCAAGGACGAGACCTAGATGTAGCGAAACAAATCGAAACATATGGCAAACCAAACAGAAACTATTGATTTACAAGTGACTCTTGACGTGTCAATTAATATTTTACATTTCCTTAATAACCGCTTAATACATGTTATTTATGATAGTATACTGAGTAGTAGCTTTATGTAATCTTACATTAGCTTTCTTCTTAAAGGATTCTAACTAAGGTTCAGTATTGACAGTTTCCAGTTATTGAGACTGGTGATGTAGTTTTTGGTTACGCGCAAACTGTATTAGCTGCTAAATCAAAGTCAAACAATCTGATCTTAACGAGTGTACTATGAAATTTTCAAATGCCTGCAAATTTCCGATCATAGTTGCTGCATCAACTTTTTTCCTAAGTTTAGGTGCCAACAAAATTTCGGCTAACACTGCCATTCAAACTATTGCTCAGACTCCTGAATACACTTCAGAAACACAGACTGATAATAGCGATAATAACGAACCTCAGACTGAAAGTCTAAGGAACAATAACAGATTCTCTGCCTTGAAATTTATCGGCTTAACCGCCAACAATACTTTAGTCACTATAAATCCGCAGAGATTTGATAGAACAGTTAGAGTTAGGGGAATTGACGGCAATTTACAAGCCATTGACTTCCGTCCAGCAAACGGTCAGCTTTATGGTCTTACAGACACTGACAATTTATACACCATTAACCCACGCAACGGTCAAGCTACGTTTGTCAGCAAACTAAGCAGCAGCTTCAATGGCGGATTTCAGTCAGGGTTTGACTTCAATCCCGTAGTAGACCGCTTGCGAATAGTAGGTAGCAATGACCAAAATTTTCGTACCAACGTAGATACAGGTGAAGTTGCTGTCGATGGAGCCTTGGCTTATGTTAGTGGGGATGTCAACGCTGGAATTGACCCCAACATTACCGCTTCAGCATACGAAAATTCCGTTGCTGGAGCTACAGCTACTCGACTTTTTGGTATTGACTACGACCTTGACGTATTAGTACTACAAAATCCACCCAATGCTGGTGGACTCCAAACAGTAGGCAAGCTGGGTGTCAACTTTGCACCCATAGGTGGGTTCGACATCTTCACAGACGCACAAGGTAACAATATGGCTTTTGCACTGTCAGGTTCAGCCCTTTATTCCATCGACCTGTCCACAGGTGCTGCAACAAGAATCGCTAGAGTATCCACAGGTTTCATCGGTTTAGTCGTAACTGACCGTGATTAACCCAGGACTTACGCGAATGAGGTTGCCCTGTTTAGCGAACCCCTGATCAACAACTTGTAACGCCCGTATCTACTGGGAGCCTTGCTCACAATTAAAGATGGCACAAATATCGATGTTGAATCAGGCGACAGCACAACTACAAGAATTTATTTCCGATGATCAAGAAAACCCCGCTATACATAGTATAGCGGGGTTTGCGTCTCAAACGTCACCTACCCAGACCTATTTAGTTACCCTCTTAGGAACGCTTCGGGGCATTTCTTAACACACTTCTTTTTACCATTGACAATTTCACACACTAAAACTGGATATCCACCTCCATTACACTGTGCAATCAACTGTTCTGATTTTGACTGTGACAATGATTTGGCTTGGGCTGAAATTCCACCTAAAAGTACGGCAGTTGCCGATGCAACGAGTACAGCTATCTTGTACTTTCCTTTCATGAAAATATCCTCCGTTTTTCTCTACATTTAGTTTTGTCCGGACAAATAAATATAAATGAAAGGAAAAGCAACTTATGCAGTTTCTTCCCCCATATCTGAAGTTCAGCAGCATGAATTAGCTCAATCGCGCTGTTGTGCAAAGGCTGAAGGTCTTTTATTTCAAAAATTGACCGAAATTAATGGGATACAAGCCCCGTCCTTCGTTTGACGGCTTTATGGTAAAATAGATATAGTCGCCATAGGGCATTAGGAGACTATAAACGAACGTCGAGGGATGATAAGACTATTTCCATAGCACAACCCAATGAAGCGTTAAGGAATCCTCGTCCTAAAGTCCGAGGAGCTAGATTAAATCGTCAAATAACTTAACAATAGATAATCGTGTAACGGCACGTCTTATAGTGAAATCAATTAGCCGTATAAAGCACGGTGATTGACTACTAAGAGGGAAAAACTCATGGTTCAACGTGGTTCTAAAGTACGTGTCCTCCGTAAAGAATCTTACTGGTTTCAAGATGAAGGAACCGTAGCATCTATTGACCCAAGCGGCATCAAATACTCAGTAATTGTCCGCTTTAGCAAAGTAAATTACTCAGGCATCAACACCAATAACTTTGCTGTGGATGAATTACTAGAAACTGAAGCACCCAAGGCAAAGGCGAAAAAGTAAATAGGGTATAGGGACAATGAGGTAATATTTATTACTTCATTGTTTACTCACCTTCCCATCTCGCCATAAACGATCTTCGTGCTTTAATTAATGCGTAGTTTGCTGAAGTTAGCTCACTAATGCCTGAATTACCTGAAGTAGAAACAGTTCTTAGGGGTCTAAATCAATTGACCCGAAATCAAAAAATTACGGGTGGAGATGTATTGCTTGAACGAGCGATCGCTTACCCGTTTTCTTCTTTTGAGTTTATTTCTGGAATTAAAGGAAATGCGATCGCTACTTGGCATCGTCGAGGCAAATATCTCCTAGCTGAACTTAGCTCCGAAAGGGATGGGGGGACAGGGGGACAAGGGGACTTCTTGGAGAATAATTCTTCTTTCTCCCCCTTCGGGTTCGCCAGTCGCACGCCAGGTGCTACAACGGAGGGAACCTCCGCAACGCACTGGCTCCTCAACGCTCTTAACCCGCGCACGGCGCTGGACTCACCATCCCCCCCTCTCCCCCTCTCCCCCTCTCCCATTTCCTTCCTTGGGGTTCATCTGCGAATGACCGGTCAACTGCTGTGGGTGCATCGAGATGAACCCTTGCACAAGCATACACGGGTAAGGTTATTCTTTGGTTCGGAGCAAGAATTACGCTTTGTTGACCAGCGCACTTTTGGTAAAATGTGGTGGGTTCCTCCAGGAGTTGCGGTTGAAAGTATCATTACTGGTTTACAAAAGCTGGCGATAGAGCCATTTTCACTGGAATTTACTGTAGAGTATTTGATAAGTAAGTTGCAAAATCGCCGTCGTCCGATCAAGACTGCGCTATTAGATCAATCAGTCGTGGCTGGGTTAGGCAACATTTATGCTGATGAAGCTTTGTTTTTGAGTGGAATCCGACCAGAAACACTGTGTATAGATTTGAAAACAGAGCAAATTGAACGTTTGCGATCGCATATTATTCAAGTGTTAGAAACCAGCATTGCCGCTGGTGGCACGACTTTTAGTAATTTTCTCAATATAAAAGGTGTCAACGGTAACTATGGCGGTGTCGCTTGGGTTTACAACCGCGCCGGAGAACCTTGTAGAATATGTGGTACAGCAATTGAGCGTATTAGATTAGGTGGGCGTTCTAGTCACTTCTGTATACAGTGTCAACGTTAGGTGTTGCCATGCCAAATCCCGATCCGAAAGTTCCCCATCCAATGGAAGGATTCCCCCAGGTTTGTTTCATCAAAAATGTTGTCTCAAACCCCAATATCATCATCGGGGATTTTACTTATTATGATGACCTGGAAGACTCAGAAAATTTTGAGCGGAATGTGCTTTACCATTATCCGTTTATCGGCGACAAACTGATTATCGGCAAATTTTGCGCCATCGCTACAGGTGTAAAATTCATTATGAATGGCGCAAACCATAAAATGTCTGGGTTTTCTACCTATCCATTTGAAATTTTTGGTCATGGTTGGGAACGCGTAATGCCGCAAGACGAATTACCTTTCAAAGGTAATACCGTGATCGGTAACGACGTCTGGATTGGATACGAAGCGGTGATAATGCCGGGAGTAAAAATCGGCGATGGTGCCATCGTTGCGGCAAAATCTGTAGTAGTGAAAGATGTTCCACCTTACACAGTTGTCGGAGGGAATCCAACTACTCAGCTACGACAGCGGTTTTCAGATGAAACCATTGATGCTTTGTTAGAAATTGCTTGGTGGAATTGGAATATTGAAAAAATTACGAGAAACTTAGAAAAAATTGTCGGTGCAGATATTGAAGCGTTAAAAATGTGTGTTTGACTTTTTTGATCGTTATCCAAAAGATATCTCCAGAAACTAATTATGCGTTGCCTGAAACCCTTGATTAGACGTAGCAGTGCTACGTCTCTACCTATGACTCTGGAGATGTCTAAAGATTATGGAGATACGAACCCCATTCTTGCAGCGTCACCGATAAGAGCTTTTTATCAGTCGTGATTAGTTGAAAATTAAGGCATCTTTGCGCTTTTACGTCTTGGCGAGAGATAAAATTCAATCAGGAATCCACAAATATACACCAAGAGGGGAAAGTAAATGCCGATTAAAAGAGGAGATACGGTTCGCGTTGTCCGCGAAAAGCTAGAAAATAGTTTAGAAGCACAAGCTAGTGATACACGCTTTCCTAGTTATTTGTTTGAAACTAAAGGCGAAATTGTAGATATCAAAGGTGATTACGCGCAGATTAAGTTCGGGAAAGTGCCGACACCAAATATGTGGTTACGGTTGGATCAACTTGAAGAATTTAAATAAAGAATTCAAGAGGCTAACGCAAGAAATATTAGCGACGGCTGGTGACTTTTTGCAACAATAAAAAACAGTAGCATTAATTGCTACTGCCCGATTTGAAAAATGCGATCGCGCGATCGCATTTTTCAAAATTTTATTAGCGATGATAATTTCATCCTGCTTTTGAGAGAACTTGTGTTCATCCCAAAGAGATACAAAGTTGGTTTAGTAACAAATATTTTCGTATATAGCAGTCCTGAAAGACAATATCCCCGACTTCTTTAAGAAGTCGGGGATATGAAACTGGATATTTTTGTAAATTAAAACTTGAGATTTTTCAGTATTTTTCCAAAAATTAAAATGTTTTAGCGAAAATTATACTGGTAAAGCTTATTATTTATACAGTGTCACAAAAATTACAAAATATGACAAATCAAGCTGCAACTCGCCTACTGCTTGCGTTATGGGAATTGGGAGGAGCAAAGCAGGAAGTGAATAAAGGTAAACTTCACGATCGCATCAAATCTAAAGACAAGAAAATAGCAGATTTTAAAGAGATTTTTGATGAATTGAAACAAAAAGGAGCGATCGTTATCTCCAAAAAAGGCTACACTCTCGCGTCTCCTCAAGGTTTAGCGGTGCTGAGTGAAGGTTTGAAAAGTGGTGATTTTAAATTTGAAGGCACTATTGTCGGAACTTGGGCAGCAAATGCGTTGATAAAGTGGATTGGTGAAATGGATGGTGCAGATGTACCAGTTAATGGGGTAAAGACTGAAATTAAATCTTACGACGAGTTTGAGAAAGTCACATTGGAAGTATACGACAAGCTGAATCGGGACTATAACCTGAATGATTTGGTGCCGATATATCGAATTAGGAGAGAAATAGGCGATCGCACAAGTCGCGAAAATTTCAGTGATTGGCTGTTGGAAATGCAAGCTAACGATATTTTTCAGCTAATGGCGGGAGAAATGCCAGACATCACTCCTGATAAACGTGATGACTCAATCACCATCCCCGGTGGTGGATTGCGCTACTACGCCAAGCACTTAAGTTAATCGTATTGCCCAAAATTCAGTTTTAGTTTGTTACCTCACACCAATCGCTATGGAAAATCCTTCTGTTTCACCGATAGAAGACATCAACGCCGCCATCCAAAGTCACAATCCATTTAGCAACGCTGGGATTGTCAAAGAACAAGATATATGGGGGAAGGGATTCCCCGATGTGCCTACTTTAAATGCTCACGCTTCTGATACTGTTTTTCAGGCAATTGAACTGGTGCGTACTAGTCAATCTAGTCAGGACAAAGTTACTTCAATTGCCATAACTGCTCAATACGGAGTAGGTAAAACTCATCTCCTTAGCCGTATTCGCCATCGGCTGGAACGCGAAGGCGGCGCTTTATTCGTCTATGCAGGTGTCAATAATTATACAGATTTAAACCTGGTTAAATACCAATTTCAGCAAACTTTGGCAGATAGTCTGAGCAAAACAGGTAGTCAAGGAGTTATGCAGTGGCAAGAAGTAGCAGCTGCGATCGCAAACGAAGGCTTCAAAGCGATTAATGCCAATGCTCCAAACCTTTCTCCTCAGGATCTGGTTGATCGATTTGACAAAGTATCTGCTACTTGGTCAGCTAAAAACAAAAGTTTGATGAATACGCTCACCAAGCAAGTTCTCAAAACAAAATCAAATGTAGATCCCTATATTTTACGGGCTATTTTGTGGACGCTTTCAGAAACTCAAGCATCTTTTGCAAGAGAATGGTTATCTGGTCATGAGTTAGCAAACTCTAATGCTGATACTTTAGGATTACCCAATCCTAGCAAAACTAGTCAAGACAGAGAAGCTGAAGCACTAAAAAATATTCAGCAAATATTAAATTTAGTGAGTTACTACAACCCTGTTGTTATTTGTTTTGACGAAATTGATGTTAAAAACAACTCTACTGATGATGGGTTGCCAACAGAATTTGTAATTGCTAACTTGGTTAAAATTCTGCACGATACTCTCGAAAACTCTGAACTCGGTCGAGGTGTTGTTATTCTCACAGTAATGATGCCTGATACCTGGGCAGACAAGGTAAATATAATACCAGGTGGAACACCAGATAGAATTTCAAAATATACGCAACGCAAACCAATAGATTTAAAGCCTCTTACTGGTGATTCTATGGTTGAACTAGTCAACGTGTGGCTGAAAGAATTTTATGAGGCAAGGAATTTAACTCCTCCTAATACTCTTTATCCATTTGAAGAAAGTGAACTGATAAAATATGGTAAAAACAAACTAACTGTTAGAGAAGCTTTGCAATGGTGTGCAGAAAACTTTAAACTTGATACAGAGGAATTACCAAAGGAGCCATTTGAGCGATTTGAACTGGCTTTAAAAAGGGAGAGTGAAGTAAACCTTGGTGATTATTTAGAAGAAACGCATAATTCTTTAATTGTCGAGGCTTTGCGTTTTGGCTTTGAGACATTAAAAGGTCAGACATTAGAAGGTGAGACGGAAACAGGTGAGACTTTAAACGAAGTAAAAGTTGAAGATGTTATTGAAGTTGAGCCAAGATCAAAGAATCAGGGTTGGATAAACTTTAAGATTATCGGTAAAGATAAAAACAAAGCTTTCAAAATAGGCGTTACTGTACTCCAATATTCTAACGGACGTGTAGTAGGTGCAGGAATGTGGCGTTTAATTGACTACGAAACATTCGATATAACGCGGGGTTGCTTAGTTCGCTCTAAAGAAAAAACAATTCGCAAGAATTGGGAGTCATACGGTCATCTCAATAAACTTGTGCAAGATTTGGGTGGAGAATGGGTGTATTTGAAAGCAGAAGAAATTCAACCTCTCATTCACCTTTATTCGGTTTATCAGAAGCGCGAACTTTATAAGCTAGATGAAGTGCAAGTATTAGAGTTTTCAAAACCAATAACTGCCGAAAATCCTTTGTTGCGAGAAATATTGAGCGATCCTTCGGGTGAAATTGATGAGGAAACTATTGAAGGAGATGAACTATTAAACGACTTTCTTAACCCACCCAATATTGAAGATACAGATGACGCGGATGATTTGGGTGAGTTGTTTAATTAACCATGAGCGAATCAACTTTAATTTACAACGCTTTATGTCTACCATCTCCCGATATTGAAGCATTAATTCAAGGACGAATGATTGCCGCAATGCCTCGGAAATTTATTAATCCGGGGCAGACATTTACTTTATATCCAGCGGATATTTCACTTAATTTACTACCTCCAGAACAGTACTATCGCTCAAGTTTTTTACCCATAGCTGAGAATGCGCTCGCTCAAATAAATTCTCAAGGTGTTTTGATGCAACCTAAGCAATTGAGCTTAATTGCAGATCAAGAACAGTTACAATTGCCTCTGTTAGCTTCTGAGGCAGTTTTAATTAAAGCTTGGGCTAAATGCGAACTGTGTCAAATAGTAAATGAATCTGAATCATTAAAAGCTTTATCACAACTAAGCATCTGGACAACGAAAGGATTACAGCAAATTCTCTTAGAACGATCGCATATTTTTTTAGCCTACCTGCGCGTTTATTTGCTGCCTAAACCGTTTGAGATACCAACACAACCCCAAAATCGTCATTTTGTGCCTTTGCCTAATTCCCTGAGGGTTTCCGACGCCAAACCGGTGTTAAACGATCGCATCTTCAACCAACGCAAACACCAATTACAAAATTTACATCCACCACTGCATCCACAATTAGAAGAATTGCAAAGTGTTTTAATTTCCCTCGCTACCACCAACCCAGCAGCTAAACAATTAGAACAAGATATCAACATATTTTTAGGTTGGAGTAGTGAGCAATTTGTCAAGCAAACCGATTTAGATTTAGCTTGGATAAATGATATTGTAAAATTAGGCGATCGCAGCATAGAAGAAGATCAAGGAAAAAGCAATTATCAAGCTGGTACAGATTTTGAAAAGGTAGTGCGTGATAGTCTTGAATTCCTGGGTTTTACTCTTGACTATTCCCATAAAGGTGGTGCGGGTGGTTTAGATTTATTTTGTTCCCAACCATACCCGCTATTTGGTGAATGTAAGGCAGGTAAAAAAATTCCCAACGATACCGCAGTGCAATTGTTAAATTTAGGAACTTTACGCAGACAAGACCTTTTCAAACAAGCCACTAAATTAATTATTGGTTCTGGTGAACCGACAAAACAACTTCAAGACGCAGCAAAAGTACATGGTATGGCTATAATTAACCCAAAAACACTTGAGAATCTAGTCAAACTGCAAAGCACTTATCGTAATTCAGTAGATTTATTTAAACTAAAAGAATACCTAAAAGCAGGTCAATCTGATGAGGAAGTTGAAAAATATATTAACCAAGTTTATACAGAGATTAAACTGCGATCGCAAATCATTCAACAGGTAAAAAATTATCTAGAAAATACAGGTTTCGAGCGAGCAAGTGTTGATGCACTACATGGTTTTATTGCTGGTGCATCGATGAAAATTCAACCTCAAGATTTACATGATTTATTAATTGAACTTTCATCACCTTTAACAGGCTATTTGGGACGAATAAAAGGCAAAGATTGGAGAAGCGATCGCTTTTATTTTCTCCGCGACTTACCAACCCACATTCCGCACTTCAGAATGTAGCATAAAATGTTAGGCAATAGCTCTCTGGTCTGAGTAAATAAAAATACCAAAAATCTTTAAGTAAGTCGGCATTAAGAAATAAACTTATATTACGAAGTA